>MDTE01189645.1_pt1 | contig 15527 bp, 7 predicted proteins | sample 811231 | NCBI WGS metagenome assembly MDTE01 (sample SAMN05326651, study PRJNA326480) | marine metagenome | isolation source: seawater | place: Indian Ocean: Red Sea | collected 2010 | reverse complement strand
ATGGGAGATGATTTGTTTACTGCACCTACACAAAATGCAGGAGAGCCAGGTAATCAAATATCAGATATGCCACAATTACTAGACCCTAACGCAAATAGAGTAGATACTTTGCGAAGTATCATATTAGAAAAATATCCACATAGAGCAATAAAAAACAGGTTGCTATGAGTTTTTACACTAGCTGGAGTGAAGACTGGCTTAGGTCAAAACAAGAAGCAGAATCTAAAAAACAATATGAAAATAATCAAAAACTAAACCTAGATACTGAAGCTATATCTAAAAGATATTACGAACTAGAACAATTCAATCCAAGGGAAGATGAAACATTACTCACTGCATTAGCTAATGAGAATGTATCTAACAAAGATTATTACGAATTGTGGAAAACAACTAATAATAATAACTACAGAAAATACTCTGGGTTTGACACAATAGAAAACAAAGAACACAATAATTTTGTAAGGTCTGCATTAGGAGGACCTAATTTAAGAAACCCATTACATTTAGCATCAACACTTACCAAAACACTTAATCTAAGATACCCTGGTACAAACTTTGGTGGCACAATATGGAATGGTGCTATGTTAGCTTTAGAGAGTATTACATATCCTTTGCAAGGTATATTTGGTCCACAGTTTGGTATAGAGTACGAAGCAGAAGTAGATAGATTACTTAAAAAACAAGGTGATTTTTCAGGTGCAAGAAGTTACAGGTACTATCCAGGTCAAGCAGAGCCACAAAAAAAATTACCATGGACTATAAAAGCAAGAGCAGGATTAACTGCATTTGCTAAGGGTGGCGGTATATCAGGTGCTTTGGGTGGTGTTTTAGGTGCAGCAGGTGCAGGTGCATTAGCAGGTTCTTCAGTACCAGTTGTTGGTACAGCAGTAGGAGCAGTTGCTGGTGCAATATTAGGAGCAACTACACAAGAAATATTAGAAGGTAATTATGAAAATAATCCTGGTATAAGAAATGATGCAGTTAGATTTGTACCTAGTCAGACAGCATTAGAGTATTTAGGTGAAATAGGTGTAGATTACACAAAAATAGAAGAAGCTAACAAATCTAATTTACAAGCGGTAATTGATGCTGCACCAGATATTTATGACAATAATTTAAAAATAGTTACTGGTGGTAAAAAGCGACCACTTACATTAGGTGAGAAATCAGAAATATTTTATAGAACTGTTAATGATTTATTAGCAGCACCATTAACAAGAGAAACTGATGTATATGAAGCATTTTCTAAACCAGGTGGTTTACCACAAATAGATGTAACTATTCCACAATTTTTTAACAGAAGCAAAGTATTAAATGATGCTGTAGCTAATAGAGATGGTTTATACGAACAAGGAATAACAGCAAATATAGGCGACTATTACAGAATGATGTTTTTAGGTAGCATGGAAAACAAATACTCTCCTAAATACGCATTAGCAGAAGATTTAAACGAACAATATGAACTAGCAATAGCAACTGTTAAATCTTTAACTGCTACAGGAGATATAACAGAAGACCAACAAAAAGAATTATTAGAAGACATAGAAAATATAACTAATGAAAAATTTTCTGAATTAAAATTTGACCCTAATGCAACAGGTGCAGGAAGGTATTTATCTGGATTACTTAATTTTTATGTTATGTACAAAACAGATTTGTTTGTGCTAGGAAGCAAAGGTATTGGTATAGGTGGTAAAAGTCAAAACTTAGATGAGGTGTTATCTGGTTTAGGTAAAAAATATCAAGATGAAGTTATAGATGGTGGTATGGAAGTTAGTGAGTGGTGGGCTAAGAATGATGATGCACTGGTAGGTTGGTCAACTAAATTTAAAGAATTAATGGAAGAAGCACCAGATGCACCAGCATTGTTAGCTATGGTAGAAAATGGTATGCACCCAGAGTTTGCATTACGATTAGTTGATAATCCTGTAGCTACATATGAAATATTAAAACAAGGTATAACAGAAGGATTTGTAGCTGATGTAAGAGCAGGGTCAAGAACTATACCAGGAAGTAAAGTACCTGTAGGTGGTGAAACTGTAGGTGATGCTGTGCAATATGCTTTACAACCAAAAGTATTAGATGATGCTTTTGTAGATAATATTGCAGAGCTTATGAAGGGTAAGCCAGATGAAATACTTAACCAAGCTGCACATTCAAGAACAGGAAGTATATTAGATATATTTGCAGGTAGAGATAGAAGATTACCTTCTATGCCATGGGGAGACTTATCTAACCCTACACAAGCAGCAGATACATTTTTTAAAGTAGGAAATATGTTATCTATACCTGACCCAATAATAGAAAAATATTTAAGACAGTTTGTTCGTGCAGTAAGAGATGGAGACCAAGCATTAGCACAACAGATATATTATGATGACCTACTTAAATTAGAAGGTGCAATACAACTTAAATCATTGTTTGGATTAGCAGATGATGAAATAGCAACATTTTTTACTAAAAACATAGATGAGGTTAGAGGGTTCGGAACAGAAGCTGGTATATATAACGCAAGTATTCTAAATAAATTTAGAGACCCAGACTTTGTAAATGTCACAATTAAAAAAGTATTTGGTGATATGTTTGCAGATGATGAAGCATTAATAAACTTTTCTAATAAATTTGTATCTTTAATTAGCCAAACAAGAGATATGTCTATAGCAGTACCTAATCTAAGACATACACTACGATACACAGGTTTAAAAAGAAAACTAAGAAATAGAGTAAGTGGCTCAAAGACTGTTGATGAGAGCATTGACACAATCAGAAAAGCACATGATGATGGTATCAAAGGTACATTTTTTGACCCAGATACACCACTGGGTCAAGCAACATCAAGTGCTTTTGCTGATATGAAAGACCCATCATTACTGTATAAAGGGTTAGAAAAAGGTATAGGTATAGCAGAAAGTTTTGCATTTACTGCTATATCAAGAGGATGGATGCCATTACAGTTATTGTTTAGATTGTCATTCCCATTAAAAGTTATGCTTGATGGACAGTTAAGAATGTCAACACTAGGACTAGACTCATTGTTTAGAAATCCAGTTGGTTTATTAAAACTATTAGCTAATGACCCAGAAGGATATTTAGCTAAAGGATTAGGTGTAGATGTATATACAGGACTTAAAGGACCATTTAGAACAGTGTCTGAAAAAGGACCTGCATATATTCCAAGGTCTATGCGTAAAGTATTGAACTTAGTTAAAGAAGGTAAACAAGAATACTCTATACCAGAAGTTATGGCTATGTTTTCCAGAGACCCTAAGTTTACATCACAATTTACAAGACCTACAGATATGTGGGATGAGATATTTCGTGATACAAACGCAGTTAAAAATGTCAAGCTAGATGATGGAACAGTATTGCCATTTGTACCTAGTGAGAGATACATTGAATCATATGTAGATTTTATGGTTACACAAATAGTACACGACCCACATATGCCATTTATAGCTAGAAGTTTAAGAGAAGGTTTAACAGATGATGAGATTGTTACAAAGATATTAGCAGATGAAAACCTTACACAAGAGTTATTAACACTTAACAAAAGAATTATTGCAAGAAATCAAAAAGATGGTGGTATAAAAATAGTTAAAGTTATAGAAGATGAAGCAGATGTTGCAAACATTGTGGCACAATATAGACAAACACTTAATGGTTTTACTGGTGGTAGTGATGAGTTAATGAAGGTTATTGCTGACCAAAGTATAAAAGGTGTAGATTTAACACACTTTAATATTCTTAGAAGCACACAATCAAATAAAGCAAAAAGAGAAATACAAAAACTTATGCAACCAGTGTATAAAGACTTACCATTGTCTGTGCCTGGATTATCTAAGAATGTAAATAAAGAAGCAGCTAATTTTTTAACAGCATTTTTTGACAGTATGTTTTTTGCAGTGGGTCAGATAGAAGCAGTATGGTCAAGAATACCTACATTTAAACAAGCATATTTTTATTTTCTAGAAAACAACATACCATTTGCTACAAAAGATGCATTAGCAGAATTGTTAGCAAAACACTTTGACCCTAACAGTGCAATAAAATTACCAGATAATATTGTAGATTTAGCAAAACGAAACTTAGAAGTTTCACAGATTACACCAGAAGAATTAGATAATTTAATGAGTATAAAAGTACCAGTTAAATTAAACTTCCAAGAACAATCTATAGATACTGTATTGTACAATTCAGAGGGTTTGTTTGATGCAAGAATGTTTAGGGGTGCATCATCTACAGATGAATTAGTATTTGATATTGATTTACAAAACGCAGAACGAGCTGCATACATTACACCTAAAGAAATAGCTAATGTAAGAAGCGGTGCTAACAATACTAAAATATCAGCATATGCTGCATCATTACATGATGAAGCAATAATAGTTAATGGTGGTTTATCTAATCAGCAAGTACAAAAACTAAGAAGTCAGTTGTTTACAAAACTGGAGGATGACACATTAATTAATAAAATTGTAGATGATTTTGTTGTAGCATTAGAAAACAATCCAAGTATGTCTTATGCAGAGATGTTAGAGAGATTAGGAATAAGTAACAAAGAGTTTAATCTAAAGAAAATTACAGAAAATCTTAGCAAAGGTAGAGTAGATAGCACAGGTAATGTACAACCATCAGTTGTCAAAAGAGTATTAGATGTACAATCTGATAGAAATATACCTAGTGGCAAACTTGTTGCTAACCAAGAAGAAGATATATTTTTACAAGCACACAAAGATGAGTTTGGCGGTAGTTTTGATTTGCGTAAATCTATAGAAGATTCACAAGACTTAGATTACTTAGAAGGTTTGTATGTAAGCCCATATAAAAAATATGAAACAAAACTAAAGACAAACGAATTGTTTGAAGTAGAAGGTGCAATTAATAACAGCGATACAGTGTTTTCTCCACAATCAATTAAAAATTATATTGAACAAAACAAAAGAATACTTGCAAAAGAAAATCATGTGTTAGGTATATGGAAGGATGACAAAGGTATTATTCACTTAGATGTATCAGTCAAGATACCATTAAAAGCACAACAAGGATTGATAGATGAACAAATAGCCAAAGCTATGTACATAGGAATTTTGTCTAAACAACAGTCTATTGCTATTACTAGAAAAGCACAGTTAGGTTCAGTGGATGCAGCAAACAAAATTAATCTTGGTGAGTTTGTATCAGATACTACATATCTAAATGTATATAAAAAGAATGGGCAAATAAACCACAAAGCAATTAATTATTTAAAACAATATGGTGAACAGTTTTTACAAGACCTAAAAAAATACAACAAACTCATACAAGAAACAGGCATAGCACCAGTAGTAAAGAGTAGAAGAGGAGCTATAAACAGTAATGATGTGTTGTATAGAAGCGGTATGCAAGGCAATCTAAATACTATAAATGATGCAAATAAATTTACATTGTATGGTGGTAAAGATAATCCACAACTTAACAAATTAACACAAGTAGATTACTTCTCTATGTTAGATTTGCATGGTGTTCGTTCTAATTTGAAACGCAATATGACATTTGATGACTTAGATAGAAGAGCTGCGGAATATGGATATGAGCTACATAACAGATTGTTATACAACTTATTAGAGAGAGGTTATTTAGCTGAAGCATATCGTGTAGCATTACCATTCTTTGAAGCGTACAGAGAGGTGTTAGGTAGATATGCAACATTAGGTGCAGTCAATACTAGAGCAGCAGCACAGGTAGCACATGTGTACAGAAGAGGTGTAGAGACAAACATTATCTATGAAGATAAGTATGGAGAAAAATATCTTATATTACCAGTTGGTGGTACACCACTAGAAGACTATGTCAAATCAGAAGGTAGAGGTACATGGGTAAATGATATGGATGTAGAAGGTTCTAAAGTAATACTTAAAAGAGGAATACCTATATCTGCATTAGGTGTAGCTGGTGGTGGTTTATTCCCACCACTAGGACCAGTAGTAGCACTGCCAGTAGGTTACCTAACTAAAGATAAACCTGACTTGCGTAGAATGTTTGAGAGAACAATATTTCAGTTTGGTTTACCATTTGAGAGTAGAGGAGATACATTACTTGGTGAAGCATTAGAAGAATCTATGCCATCTGTTGGTAGAAATCTTTTAGGTGCAGTGTTTGGTGAAGATTCTGTTAGCTTTGGTTTAGATGAAGACATATGGTTAAGGTCTGTTAATGAAGGACTACAGATAGCTACTATATTACATCCAGACAAAGCACAAGATTTTGAACAGCTAGAACCAATAGCTATACAAATGGCTAGAAACATTTATCAATTAAAAGCATGGGATAGATTTATAAATCCATATGCACCTAACCTTCGTGTGTTGTACAACATAGATACAGATAATGTTATGTTTAAAAACTGGTATGGAGCTAAAGGTGAAGAATCTGGTTTATTGTACAATTCATTTGTTGAGTTATCTGTAATACATGCTTTTTATAGAGACCTAAGACAGTTTTACTCACACAGTATGGGTACAAGAGCTGGTGACTTTGAAGCAACAAAACAAATGGTAATACTTATGGGATTAGGTGAGTACGATTTAGAAGACTCATTTACATCAATAGCTACAGTAAAACAAGGTAAGAAGATTACAGAGTCAGGTAAGCTACCTATGACTAAACCAGAGTATGACTTTGTTATAGAAAATGAAGAAGAGTACAAAAAATATGGTGGTTCTATATTGTATTTCTTTGAAGGTTTAGGTTTAGGTGATGTAGATTATTCTGCATATCAAGCACTAGATAACATGGGTAAAGTAACACCATTGACACAAGATGAGTTTTTCTATTCATCTGCTATGTATGCAGCATCTATTGTAGAGAGAGCATTAAAGAATGCAGAGAGAAAAAGATTACAAACAGAGGGATATTCTAATGTAGATGCTATGTGGAAACTTAGCATGGCAAAGATAGACCTTAGATTAAGAGAGATGTTCCCACTTGCATATGGTAGAGACCTAGGTGAACTGTCTAAGTTAGAAGGATATAGCACAGTAAAGAATCAAGAATACGATATAGAGATAAGAATGATGGAAGAGATATATCGTGCTAATGATTTTGCAGATAGTCCACTTACTCCATATATGAGACAGTATTTAGAAGCAAGAGAGAGTGCTATAGTCGCTGTACAAAAATCAAAACAAATGCCACTACGACAAGATGCGTTAGATTTTATTGTTACAGGTAATACAGAAGATGCACAAAAAATTAGGGATATGTTGTACTATAAGGGTGTAGAGATAGCAAAAGAAAATGTAATGTTTGCTATACTTTGGGATGAAGTGTTTTATCAAGAAATATCTTATTATGGAATAGGAACAAGTTAATGGGATTAATTAAAAACTTTTTAATATCATATGATGAGTTGTCTGATGTAGATGAAGGTACAGACCCTATAGATATTATTACAGGTGATGAGGGTGATGGTGGCATAAGTATAAATCCTGACATGACACAAATAATTATTGATGAAATCACAGAAGCACTAGGTATAGATTCTAACAAACCACTAGGTATAGGTTTTAAAAGTAAATACAAAGTAATGACATTTGATGATGTGCTTGGTGTAGAAGCACCTAAAGATGTAGATGCAGAAGATTATTTAAGGTCTAAAGGTTTTAAGTATATATATTTTCCAGAAGACATTACACAAGACCCTATGGCATTTGGTCCAAAAATTGTAGAGCAATTTAAAAATATGATGGCAACAATTAACTTTATTGACATAAACAAAACTGTTGGAATACAAAAAGATGCAGAATATTTTAAAGGCATACAAAAACTTATGGAGTTTTCTATGAACAATGGCGGTAAGTTTTCGTATGTGCAAGGTTTAAAGATGTTATATAACGCAACACTTGCTGGTAATGCACCAGTTGCAGAATACACATTAACTTCAGAAGAGATGGATGATTTAGCAGATAGCTATATATCAAGTGCAGAAACTAAAAAAGGTTCACCTCTTACACAAAACGAAAAGGATTATTTAACTAGACAACTTAATGCAAAGCTAACAGGTTTCCAATCATCATTGTCTGGATTACAACCAGCATCTACAGCAAGAATAAATTATGATGTAATGTCAGGTGTTGCTACAACTATACCTGCACAAGCAGCAGAACAACCTGATGTAGAAGGATTAGAAGAAGAATTGTCAGGAGTTGTAGATGAGTTTATAGCACCTAGAGAAGAATTAGAGAGAGTAGCAGGATTAGAGTCAGATGCAGCTACAAGGTTTGCAAGAACAATGAATAGTTTATCAGCAGCAGAATCAGAGGGAGTAGATAGGTAATGAAAAAAATAAAAGGTGTTGATGTATCTAAACTTACTAAAAGACAACAAGATACTATGAAAAAACATGCAAAGCATCATAGTAAAAAACACATACAATACATGACAAACTCTATGAGAAGAGGAACATCATTTACTAAAGCTCATAAAAATGCACAGAAGAATGTAGGAAAATAATGGAAAAAGTAAGTTGGGGTAGATGGACATTAGCTTTAATAAAAGCTGCTGAAGAATTAAGAGAAGCAGGTTTTGTAATGAGTAAAGACCCATCACAAGACAATGAAGTTTATCAAAACCTTATAGCATTGTCTGCTGCTGAATGGCGAAAAGGTAATGAAGTAGATATGGATGGTCCAGGAATGGGTAAAGCAATAGGTGGCGAAGAGTCATACTCACCATTACAAATATACATGACTACCTGGGGTAAAGATACATCTGATGTAGATGTTACTGTTATTAATAATGAATTTGTACCAGAGTTTCAAGGTATAACTAAAGATGAACTTATAGATTTAATTACAACAGATGTTGAACTTGCAGCTAAAGCAGGAATTATTGTTCTTAATAGTAAAAAAGGTTACGACAACTGGTCAACTTGGGATATTGTACAAAGTGAAGATACACCTCAATACATAGATTATGCAAAACAATTTGATAATGATTTGCTTAGGGGTAGTCAATTTGATGGTGATGAACCAGTTACTACAACAAGCACTACGACTACTACAACAACTATGCCAACTACAACTACAACTATGCCAACTACAACTACAACAGAGCCGCAAGATACAGAGATTGACACTACAAGTAGAAGTGCAGGTATAACAAATCAATTTGGCACACCTCCACAAGATATGGAATACAAATCACAAAGTGAGTATCAGATGATAAAATTTTTAACAGAGAGTGTAAACAAGAAAAGAGAGCAAAACAATTTACCAAGGTTGTCTATTGCAGATAGGATAAATAAAAAAATGGCAGATATACCAGTAGGACCAATAACAAGCAAACTTAGACAAGGTGTAGATTTTATAGAAGATGACATACAAGAGTTTAGAGATAACATTGAGATGCCATTTGGAAGACCTGTAAACATAGAAGATGTACTTGATTTACTAGAGCCATAAAATGGCAGAGGATAACACACCTACAAATAAAGTAGATGAAATAAAACTATCTGGAACAATGGGTGGTAATACTACACCTACAGGGGTAAATATTGCTTATGCAGATGTAAATGAGTTAGACCAATTTGTACAGTTTAATAGAAGACAAGGAGGAGACACTGCACAAATTGATGCAATAAAACAAACTATTCGTGATAAAGGTTATTTACATGACACTGCATATGATGGTGGAGTTGTATTTGGTGTTGTTGTAGATGAATCAGGTAATGTACAAATTATTGAAGGTAATCATAGATTAAGAGCATTAATTGAATTATCACAAGAAACTGGTGAACAAATATATGTTCCTATTAATCCTGTAATGGATGATACTTCAATAGGAAACAAAGTTAAATTAACTGATACAGATACTGCATTTAATGCTATGAAACAACTACTAACTGACATGTTAGAAAATGATAAAAATTTTAATGTAGAAAGAACTATATCAGAAAAGTTAGGTGAACCAGGAAGAAAAATAGTAGGGTTAACAAGTTATACTTATCCAGGAGGTCAACCAGGAACTTCAACAAATCAAAACAATATTAAAAAGTTTTTTAATTCTATAGGTATAAATGCAATTACTTATGATGAGTTACCTGATGACAATGTATATAAATCAGGTACAAATCAATTTACAGATAACCTTCCATTTTTAGAAACACGAATGGATGTAGCAAAACAAGATTCTATGCAGTGGGCAGATGATGTTATAAAACCTAACAAAGTATTTAATCCAGATGCTTTAACTAGATTAGAGTCCACTGAACCTGGTGATATGCAAAGAAACATTTGGACAAGAACTAGAGATTTTGATGCTAAAGAAATGTACAGAAGAATATTAAATGGCAGAGCTTCTGATGAAGATATAACAAAATTTTTTATATACTTAGCTAGTCATAGTCCACAAAGTGCATATGCAAATAATCCATTTAACAGAAAACATGCTATAGCAGACATAGTAAAGATAGGAATATTTAGTGACATACCATTAACTGATGTTATACCAATGGGTGTTTACCGACAAGAAGCAATCTTTTTAGATGAGTTACAAAAAATGAACTCTGAAATAGGTGATGAAATAAACAAAGTATTAGTTGAGTTAGTTACAGAACAAGGTCAATTTTATGACCTTAGAGAACGCATGAGAAAAGTAATTTTAGATGCACATAAAAAAATATATGCAAACAACCCTAATGATTATTTTATATTATGGAGAGGTGGTGACTTAAATAGATTTCATCCCTGGCAATCATTTAGCAAAAGTAATTTAAGTGCTACTGGTGTAATGTATCAAATGGTACAAGCAGGTTTTGGTGGGGGTAGAAAAGTAGATTCATATGTTATACATAAAAACAATATGATAGATTTAGATGCTTTAGGATTGTCATTTATGAATGAGAAAGAAGTTATTGTATTAACAGAGGAAGCTAAATCACCATTATCATTAAGACAAAAAATAGAAACACCTAGTGACATTGGAAGAATAAAAGATTGGTGGTTAACAGCTAGAACAGAAACATCTGCATTTCCAAAAGATGGTATGAAAATTACAAACATATCACAACCATTAACAGATGCAGGGCAAAGCACACAACAATTTTTTAATACTGTAATAGAAGGTGGAGACCCAAGGTTTATGCCTAAGACTGCATATAATCAATTAATAGATTTAAACAATAGCCAAATATATAAATTTCAAGATGACTACAACAAATTTATTGCAGAAGGTGGTAACTTTAATCAACATATATTTACATCTATACCTACATTTTATGAAACACAAGTAGTTAAAATGGCAGCGTTGTCTTATTTAATAAACAATAATCCAGACTTTGGACACGCTGGACCAACTACAACAATACTAGATATAGGTGGTACTGAAGGTGCGTGGGCTAAAGCATTAGCTAAAAATAATCCATCAGTTAATATATCAGTTATTGACCCATCACGACAAGCTAAACAAGTATTTGAAGGTGGTGACTTTGTCAGTAATGCAGGATTTATACACAGTGCATTTTCACATAGACCAGAAGACATAGATAAATTTTTTATTGAACAAGGACAACAACCTATAAGATTTACAGGTTTACAGAATTTAAAATATGATGTTGTACACGAATCAATGGCATTTCAATTTATGGATAATGACAGAGCAGGTCAAATAAAATATATAAAAGAAAATTTGTTACATGATAATGGCATATTAATAATAGAAGAAAAATTTTTAGATGATAACAAAGCAATTTATGATGCTAACGAAACGAAAAAAAATATTTTTAAGAGCCAGTATTACACAGAAGAACAACTAAATAATAAAAAATTAAATGTGTTGTTAAACATGGAAGGTAAACAAGTATCTGTACAAGAGATACAAAGAATACTAGGAGAAAATTTTGCTAATGTAGAACAGTATTGGGATGCAGGTAATTTTAAAGGATTTATTGCATCAGATAGTCCTGTTATAGAAAGTTTTAAAACAGGTATGCAAGAGTTAGATGTATCGCTTACTAACCATCAATACTCTACATCACCTACTAATGCAGAATTAAAAGCATCAATAAATAAAATTACATACAATCATGGCACAGATAAGAAACTTGCAGGACAGATAGCAGAAGAAACTGTAGCTAAAAATCCTAAGTTTTTTAATAGCATTGGTAGAGCTATGGCAAGATTAGGTATAGCAGGTGGTGCAGCATTATCAACAGTAAGCAGGGTATCACCATACTTAGCACCTGGAGACTTAGCTATTGAGAGAGCAATAGAAAAAGCAGTTCCATACTTAGATGATGCAGCAGCAAGATTAGGTTTTGGTAGAATATCATTTGGATTATTACTACCTACTTACATAGCATATGAAATAGGAGTAGCAGCAGCAGATACTGTACAAGCTGCTATGTATGCGTATGATGCTTCACAGCAAAAAGCACCACAACAACCAGGTAAATTTCAAACAACATTAACAAAAATATTATTACCTAAAGCGTATGAAGAAGAAGCAATTAAAAAAAGCCAGATACCAGGAGACTTACAAGCATTTTATAACACACCTACTGGACAAAAAGTTGTAGAAGAACTGGATTTTGGTAGCCAGTTTATGAGAGAATTAGACAAAGAAACAATATCTAAATATTCACCTGGATGGGGATTAACTAAAGGTTTACTTACTTTATTGTCAACACCAAGTGAAAAGAGTGATTATAATTATATGGATAAATATCAAGTGAGTAGGTAAATACATGGCACAAGTAATCGTAATAGGACCTAATGGAGCTAGGACAACTGCTAATACAGAACAAACAGCAGAGGAAAAAGAAAAAGGCATACCAGCAGAGTATGACAGACTAATTGCAGGTCAAGAACCTGGTAGAGAAGGTTACAAAGATGCAGATAAAATTAATTACACAGATACCTATGGTGGACATACTACAGGTGAAACTGTATCAGAAAATTACAAAGGTGATTATGGTGGTGAAGATGATTCAACACCATTAGATAAAAGAGAAAGTCAAAAGGGTGCAGGTAACACAGGATATGATGATTTAAGTAAATATAAAAATGTAAATGATGAAGGTTACATAGAACCAACTACAGAGACAGAAACTACAGAAGAAGAAGTATCTACAGGATTTCAGAACACACAGATATGGGAAGTAGATGGACAAAAATTTGTAGTATTTCCTGTACCAAATTCTGACCTATACATAAGATATTCAGCAACAGATAAATTACTAAACAATTATTATTCTTCTGGCAGAGTAAGACCAGAAGTACAAACTATAACCGCAGATAATGAAAAGTGGATTAACTCTAATATGTTTGGTAGTTTAGCAGAAGTAGATGCAGATATATTAACAGGTAAAAAAGAACCATTCCAAGGACTTATAGATAAATGGGATGTAGCTAAAAAATATAGACCATGGTTAGAAGATGATGAGTTGTATGGCATATGGCTAGAAGCATTTATAGAAGACAGAGATATTTTAGATGAAGAGTGGAAGACAACAGAGTGGTGGAGAACACATACTAAAGAACAAAGAGACTGGTTGTTGTTATCACAAGGTAAAGATTTAGGTTCATTACCAGCAGATGCACAAGCATATCTTAATAATAATTTAATTAAGTTTCGTGATATGTTTAAAGCAGCAGGTGTAACAAACATAAATGATATAAAAAATGCAAAAGGTGAATCAATGTTAGATTGGTTTTCATTTCAATTTACATCTGGTGACTGGACAGAGTTAGAAGCTATGGACCAATTAAAAGCTATAGCTGACCCAAGCACAGGTATAGAGTTAAAAGAAGCAGTAACTGATTGGTTTGCAGGTTTACCAGAAGGTACAAATGTAGAGACTACTAAGAAATTTGAAGCACAAGTAGAGAACCTAGCTAATGAATGGTTAGGACCATTGTATGGTGTGTTGACTGATGAGCAAAAGTCTAACTATGCAGGTATGATACGAAACGCAGAGACAGAACAAGTCGGTGCAGACATGGTAGTAGATAGACTAAAAGCTATTAGAGGTACATTGTTTGGTGAGTATGATGAGAGTCTAACTTATAATGAGATAGCTACACCATGGAGAAACTATAGTTTTCAGTTATTAGGTCAAAGAATGGATGAAACAGATTCTACATTCGTAGATGTAGTCAAAGCCAATGACCAAAGAACTGCAACACAAATGCTAACAGAATGGGGTATAAATAATAATGCTGCTACTTTGTTAGATAAAGTAACAGATGATATTGGACAGGCAACAGGAGCAGGTCAAGTAGTAAGAGGTATTAGTACATAATGGCGTTAACACAACAGGGATTAAATAATTTAAAAACAACTTTGCAAAATAAATTTAATAGCAAGTTACCAGAAGAGTTGCTTACTGTATTAGCTACTGCATATGTAGAGAGTGGTAATGATATAGCAGAAGCTACAACAAAAATGAGACAAAGCGAAGAGTATAAAAAAACATTTGCAGGTAACTTAAACCCAGATGGTGTAACTGTAAAGTATTCAGAGTCAGAGTATCTAAACATTGTAGATGCTTACAAAAGAAAAATAGAATCACTAGGTGTGAATGCAGATTTAATTATGACCAGTGATAGACAACAAACATTAATAGAAAATGTTGTATCTCCAGATGAGTTTGGTACAAGGTTATCAGCATTGTATAACCAGGTAGTAACATCTATACCACAAGTCAAAGAATTTTATAAAACAAACTTTGATAGAGACTTAACTGATGTAGAGATACTAGCATCTGCTATAGACCCTAAAGTAGGACAAGATATTATTAGTGGTTCTATAGGTGCAAGAGATGTACTAGCACAAAGAATAGTCAGAGCAGAGATAGGTGGACAAGCATTAGCCGCAGGGTTTGACATATCACAATCACAAGCAGAAGCATTAAGACAGATGGGTATATCTGGACAACAAGCACAACAAGCATTTCAACAAGCAGGACAAATTGCTAGTGTAGCTGCAAGACAAGGAAGGCAGCTAGGACAAACACAAGCAGAAGCTGCTATAGAAATAGTTGAAGGTTTATCTGGGCAAGAAGCAGAACAAAGAAGATTAGAGAAACTATTAGCACAACAACAATCAGAATCATCCGCAGAACTAGGAGCAGCTAGAACTAGAGCAGGTGCAGTTACAGGATTAACTGAACAATAACTTGCAATTACTACCTATATGATATAATAATATTGACCCTGTAGATAGGTCTGGGGGTTAAACTTGACCTTCATTTTGTAATCGGTCTTGATGCCTACTGACAAGACCTGTCAAATAAAAACAGTAGTGTAAGACTAAAATACAGAGGTAACTCTACACCTCTTGTAAAAATATCGTAGAAGAATGGACAATAGAATAATGACAGAAGAACTAAACAACTCTGACACACAGGGCGATAAGAACTGGAAAGAGATGAGAGAAAAACTTAATCTCTACGAAGCGAAAATCGCAGAATACGAAGGTAAAGAAAGACAAGAAGTTTTTAAACAAGCAGGTCTTGACACTACTAAAGGTGTTGGAAAAGCAGTTGAGAT
>MDTE01016866.1_pt1 | contig 15527 bp, 12 predicted proteins | sample 811231 | NCBI WGS metagenome assembly MDTE01 (sample SAMN05326651, study PRJNA326480) | marine metagenome | isolation source: seawater | place: Indian Ocean: Red Sea | collected 2010 | reverse complement strand
GAAGGCCTTCCAGCTGCGAGCGGCCTTGCCGGTTCCGCCATAGACAACCAGGTCATCGGGGCGCTCAGCCACCTCCGGGTCTAGGTTGTTCATCAACATGCGCAGGGCAGCTTCCTGAACCCAGCCCTTGCAGGACAATTGAGTTCCGCGCGCCGCCCGAACAGGCCGTGGTTCTGTCATTGCTACTCCAGTTCGCCTACCAGGGTCTCCACAGCCTCCATCAGACTGCCGGAGCGCACCAGGGCTGCTAGGGCTCGGATGTCTTCGTAGAGCACGCGGTCCTCGCTCATGTGCTCTACGTGTTCGCGAACCAACTGGAAGGCCGCTCTGGGCCCATCCGCCGGAACGAGAGGTGCTTGGAAGTCGATCGCTTGGCTCGCGACCAAGAGTTCGATGGCCAGGATCTGTTCGGTGTTCTTGAGGACCTTGAGCGCTTGGCGGGCGGCAATGGGGCCCATGGAGACGTGGTCTTCTTGATTGGCGCTCGTGGGAATGGAGTCCACAGAAGCTGGGTGACACAGGCCCTTGTTCTCCGACGCCAGAGCCGCCGCCGTGACTTGGGCGATCATGAACCCGCTGTTGAGGCCCGCGTCCTCCACGAGGAAGGCGGGCAGCGCGCTCAGTCGAGGGTTGACCAGCTGCTCGATGCGTCGCTCCGAGATCGCGCCCAGCTCCGAGATGCCCATGGCGAGGTAGTCCAGGGCCATGGCGACCGGCTGCCCGTGGAAGTTCCCACCGGAGATGATGTCGCCTTGGTCCGGGAACAGGGTCGGGTTGTCGGTGACGGAGTTGATCTCCCGCTCCAGGATCTCTCGAACATGAGCGAATGCCCCCCGCGAGGCACCATGGACTTGGGGCATGCAGCGCAGGGAATAAGCATCCTGCACTTTCTCACAGTTGGCATGGGAGGAGTTGATGGTGCCGCCTTGCAGGAGCGTCCTGAGGTTTTGAGCGACCTCGAGCTGTCCGGGGTGGGGACGGAGCTCGTGTAGGCGCGGGTCAAATGGACGATGGGATGCGAGCTTTGCCTCGACAGTCATGGAGCCAGCGACGTCTGCCACTTTGGCGAGGCGCTCCGCACCGACCAACACCAATGAGCCCAGACCGGTCATGGCCTGTGTTCCGTTGATCAGGCTGAGGCCATCTTTGGCGGCCAGTGTGAGTGGCTGCAGGCCTTCTCCTGACAGCCGTTCGGCTGTGGGTATGCGCTCGCCGTCGGCACCATGAACCCAACCCTCACCCAGCAGAACCAGTGCTAGGTGGGCGAGGGGGGCCAGGTCGCCCGAGGCTCCGACACTTCCCTGCGATGGGATCCACGGATGAATTTGTCGATTGAGTAGCTCGATCAGTCGCTCGGCCAACTCTGGCTGAGCTCCCGAATGTCCCACAGCCAGGACATTTGCTCGCAGCAGCATGATGGTCCGCGTGGCAGCGATGTCGAATGGCTCTCCCACACCGGCAGCGTGGCTGCGGACTAGGTTGCCTTGGAGCCGCGTGAGATCCTCTGCCTCGACCCGGACGTGAGCCAGATGGCCAAAGCCTGTGTTGACTCCGTAGACCGTGTCTCCACGGTCCAAGATGGACTCGACAACACTTCGTGCCGCATGCATGCGGTCGAGGGCGTCGCTGTCTAGAGCTACGGGACGATTGTGCACCGCCACGTCCCAGACGTCCTGGGGCGTCAGGGAGCGGCCGTCAACCTGCAGGGGGGAGGAGCCGCTCATCGGTTCCCCTGTGTGCGCAGTCGAGGCGCACGCCATGGAGTTGAATCAGGCGGAAGCTGCCTCATCCTCGGCGGCTTCATCCTCGGCTGAGTCTTCGGTCTGGGCCTCATCCTCTTCGGGGCCGAACGTGACCTGAAACTCCTCAGAGGCATCGACGAGGTCCTTGAGGCCCTTGACGTGCTTGTCGTAGGCCTTGCGGGTCACTGCACCGCTGGTCAGGTTTCGCTCCACCACCCGGCGGTCGAAGGGCAGACACTCGAGCTTCTTGATTTCGTATGCGAGCTTGGACATGAGGACCTCTTAGCGACAGACGATGAGGCCTTTAGGCCGACTCGTTGATGCTGGCTTCAGGCGAGCTGGTGATGGACGGTACCGGGGCAGGGGGCGTGGGTGCCGCCTGAATTGCTGCCGAGGTGTCGGGAAGGGCCGCTTGCAGGCGAGCCAGAGCTTCAGCGCGGGCCTGTGCAGCATTTTGCGCTAGTGCAGCCTGCTCGGCGGCGTCAGCGCGCTCGTTCTCGGCACGGATTCGCGCCATGTCTGCGAGGCCGATTTCACCGGCAGCGATCTCTCGGAGGGCCATGACGGCCTCCTTGTTGTCGCCGCTGGTATCGAGCATGGGGTCCTCACCCTTCATCAGTTGACGGGTGCGCTGTGCGGCCAAAAGGACCAGTGCAAAGCGGTTCTCCACCTTCTCGAGGCAGTCTTCGACGGTGACGCGGGCCATATAAATAAACTCCTGGGCGTGGAAGGACGGCGCAATCTATGGCCCCGATCAGGGGGTGTCAACTGCAGTTTGTCGCAAGTTTCCATTCGCACTGCCGATAAGGAGATTGAAAAGTGGGTAACAAGAAGCCCTGATCTTGGGTCGCAGAAGCGCTATTATTTGAAGGACGAGTTGAAGTAGATGCGGACGGTGAGGCTGGCGTTGTGCTCGTCAGGCTGAACCAGCAGGACTGAGAACGAACCAGGAGCGGCCGAAACCGCACCGAGAGCGGTTAGGTCGTCCCAGCGCGGGAGGCCGGCGCGTGGAACTCGTAACTACCGACAACCTCTTCTCTTTCTTCTACGATCGGGTGCGCATGGCACGCCAGGCACAGGGTGCTGAGGTCGACGACCAGACCGAGTTTTACCTGGTGAATTTGCTCGTGGACTATGGGCGAACTGTTCGGCTCTTCGAGGTGGACGGTAGGCGCGTGGATGACCTCCCCCTGGCCATTCGGCTGCTGCAGACGCGCTCTCCAGCAACGGGAGACCGGCTCCGTCAACTGAAGCAATTGGCGGACTCGACTCTCTATGTCCTAGGCTTCTTCTCCGATTCCCTAAGGCGGTCGACGGTGAACCTCGGCTACTACCTGGGTCTGGGAGAGACCGCGTACAGCAACCTTGCTGCGGCGACCGAGTCTCGTCTGCGCTCTGGGGGCGATTGCACCTTCCGGGAGTTGGCGGAGAAGTTTCCAGACTGTGTCGGGATTCTGAACGAGGTGGCGGTTCGTACCGAGAGCGACTCGGATCTGTTGGCTCTCTACGAGACTTGGATGGAGACAGGAAGCGAATACGCGGAGCGCCGACTGCGTGCCTTAGGGCTCCTCCCGGACACCGACAAGCCCATCTCGGGTGGCTCGCACTGATGGCGCCTGCGGATCCCCTGCAGGTATTGGCCGGAATTCAACGACATCTGCAGGCAATCTACGATCTCGACCTTGACCTCCGTGTAGAGGACTTCCTCATCGGCGACCGCGAGATGGCCGTGCTGGTGGATCAGGGGGCCGTCCCCGAAGTGCTCGCGTCCACCCACGAGCAGCTCCTCATCCTTCCCGATGACGATGGCATTTCTGTTGCCCTCTATCTCAGCGATGCTCTGCAGGAGTCGCTAGCAGCGGGCCCCGACTTGCAGGACCACTGTCACGCGACAGAGGGCGTGTCCCACTTCTTGATGTTGCTCTGGATTGCACGCCAGGAGCGCCAAGTCCGCCGCTTGCACCTTGAGCTCCAAGCAGAGGTCGATAAGGCGACGACGTGTCTCTTGTTGGAGCGGGGAGCGACCGGCGGGGCAGGTGCCAGTTCCTTGTTGCGCCGTCTCTTCTCGGATGTGGCTCTCGCTGACCACCTCGAGCCGCACGAGCGCGAACGCTACGTGCACGCCCATCAGCTGGCGTCGGAGTACAGTCGTTTCCTGGCTCGTCGGCTCGACCAGGGTGTGGAGCACCTACTGTCCGAGCTGCGCAGCTTCTACCGCCTCTCCTTCTCTGGGAAGCGCCAGAGGATCCTCACTGCCGCTTGAAGCATCCTGCTCGGTAGTCGGGGATGGATGAGGTCGGTGACTCCCCGTGCATGGACCGTGGCTGTGCCTGATGTTGGGTCAATCGCAACCTTTTTTCTTGACAGCCTCGTAGGGGTGACTAAACACCCGGGGACCGTGCCATAGCGCCGGTTTGCGGGTCCGCCTGTTGGGCCCACTTAACCACGAGTTCGTGCGAAACGACCGGCGAGTCCCGGTTCCCGAAAGGAAAGCAGATGAACGTTAAGCCGCTGCAGGACCGCATTCTCTTGAAGCGTGTCGAGAGTGAAGACAAGACTAAGGGTGGGCTGTACATCCCAGACTCCGCCAAGGAAAAGCCCTCTGAGGGCATCGTGCTGGCTGTTGGTGCTGGCAAGACACTGGACAGCGGCGAGATCGCGGCTCCCCAGGTCAAGGAGGGCGACCGTGTCCTCTTTGGCAAGTATTCCGGCACCGAGATCAAGATCGCCGGTGACGACCACATCATCATCCGCGAGGACGACATCCTCGGAATCGTGACGGAGGTTTGAGTTCAATGAGTGCCAAAGAGATTCGTTTTGATAGCAATGCTCGCGGAGCCATTCTGCGTGGCGTGAACATCCTGGCCGACACGGTCAAGGTGACGCTCGGTCCCAAGGGTCGCAACGTGATCATCGAGAAGAGTTGGGGTGCACCTACGATCACCAAGGACGGCGTCACCGTCGCCAAGGAGATCGAGCTCACCGACAAGTTCGAGAACATGGGCGCGCAAATGCTCAAGGAGGTCGCCTCCAAGACCAATGAGGTCGCTGGTGACGGCACCACGACCGCCACGGTGCTCGGACAGGCCATCTTCACCGCGGGCAGCAAGCTCGTGGCTGCTGGTCACAACCCGATGGCTCTCAAGCGCGGCATCGATCAGGGTGTTCAGGCGGTCGTCGCGACCCTCAAGAGTGATAGCCGCAACATCACGGACAACAAGGAGATCGCCCAGGTGGGTAGCATCTCGGCCAACAACGATCCGACCATCGGGGACATCATCGCCGAGGCCATGGAGAAGGTTGGCAAGGAAGGTGTGATCACCGTCGAAGAGGCCAAGTCGCTCGAGACGACCCTGGACGTCGTCGAGGGCATGCAGTTCGACCGCGGCTATCTCAGCCCCTACTTTGTGACGGATGCCGAGCGCATGGAGGTGACTCTCGAGGAGCCCTTCATTCTCTTCCACGAGAAGAAGCTCTCCAATATGCGTGACCTCCTCCCCTTGCTCGAGAAGGTGGCCCGTGCCGGTCGTCCGCTCCTGCTCGTGGCTGAGGACATCGAGGGAGAGGCCCTGGCCACCCTCGTCGTCAACAAGATCCGTGGCACGCTGAACGTGGCCGCTGTGAAGGCGCCTGGCTTCGGTGATCGGCGCAAGGCGATGCTCCAGGACATGGCGACCCTAACGGGTGGGCGTGTGTTGGCCGAGGAACTAGGCATCAAGCTCGATCAGTTGGAGCTGGATGATCTAGGCAGCTGCTCGCGAGTGACGATCGATAAGGACAAGAGCACGTTCATCGGTGGTGCCGGCGAGAAGACCGACATCGAGGCGAGGGTCAACCAGATCCGCGCTCAGATCGAGGACACCTCGTCCGACTACGACCGGGAGAAGCTCCAGGAGCGACTCGCGAAGCTGGTCGGTGGTGTCGCCGTCATTAACGTCGGCGCGGCCACTGAGGTCGAGATGAAGGAGAAGAAGGCGCGCGTCGAGGACGCGTTGAATGCGACCCGCGCAGCCGTCGAGGAGGGGATCCTCCCGGGCGGTGGAGTGGCCTACATTCGTGCCCTCCGTACCTTCAATGACTTGGAGTTGGATGGCGAAGAGCGCTTTGGCCTTGAGATCATCGAGGAGGCGCTGATGGCACCTCTTCGTCACATCTCGCTGAATGCCGGGCTCGAGGGCGCGATTGTTATCGATCGCGTCAGCAAGGGCGACACAGGCTTTGGCCTAAACGCTGCCACAGGAGAGTACGAGGACCTCATCAAGGCTGGGATCATCGATCCCACTAAGGTGGTCCGATCCGCGCTGCAAAATGCTGCGTCCATTGCCGGACTCATGCTGACCACCGAAGCGATGGTTGCTGAGCTCCCCAAGGACGAGCCGCCGATGGCGGGCGGCCATGACCACGGTGGTGGCATGGGCGGCATGGGCGGCATGGGCGGCATGGGTGGCATGGGCGGTTTCTAAGCCCAGTCCCTGCTCAAAGAGTTCGAGCCCCCGCGTCGGAGTCCGGCGCGGGGGCTCTCTCTTTCCGGAGCAGTGGGTCCTCTCAGTGAGTGCGCTGGGCTCAGGGCTCGATGTCCTCGGCAGATCCTCGGAGTACCCACTCCAGTGCCTCGATGAACTGGGGATTGTCGCTCATTAGCCGCCAGGGACCTTGGAGGGGCAACGTTGCAAGGGGGACGTTCGGGTCGGCTCGGATGGCTGCCTGTAGGTATTGAGCACAAGCGCTCCAGTCCTCGTCCAGTCGTGCTGCCACCAGCGCCAAGCCCAGATAGGACGCGGCGCTGGAGTTCTTGAGGTCGGCTGCCTTCGTGAAGGCAGTGACCGCCCCCTCTCGATTGCCCAGCTCCACGAGGATGCGCCCTCGCAACAAGGTCGGCTCCAGAGCGTCCGGGACCAACTCCAGAGCCCGCTCAACGGCATCCTCCGCTGCAGGCCAATCGTCCAGTGCACCCGCGCTCCGAGCCTGCAGTAGCCACGCAGCTGGATCTGAGGGCGCTAGAACACAAGCTCTCTGGCTGGCAGTCAACGCGGCCTGGAAGTCCCCCTGGGAGAGCGCTCGTTGGCCCAGGGTGACCGCTGCTTGGCCCTGGTAGCGGGCCCAAGGTGGGAGGGCGCGGTCTGCATTTGCTGTGGCTGGCGCCATGCCAGCGGCAAGGGCCATCACACTGACGGACACCAGGACCGCCGCGCGAAGCCTCAAGGTCTTCTTCGCCGTGCCGCGGCGATCATCGGGAAGAGGGTTGCGAGCCACCACAGCGTGTCGTTTTGGTGGCTGCCCTGTTGGATGCAGCTGCAGTTGCTGGCGGCGCGGAGGCCGGTGAAGTAGGGCTCGTCCTCGCTACTGGGTGGGGTCCAGTCTCCGGGGGTGACGACCGCAATGTCATCCAGGTTCCATCCGCCCATCTCGAGGCCTCCGTCGCTTCGGAGCTCCCAGCGGACTCGGATCTCGCCATCCCGCCCCACGAGATCGGTCACGTCGTAGCTGCGGAAGGCCCAGTGCAGGTCTTGGTGGTGCACATCGGCCTCGTCCGAATCCGTTGAAGCGAATTGAGTCCACAGGAGCTCGTCGTTGACCCACACCTCAGCCTGGTCGAAGTAGCCGTCCTCGACACCCAACCATCTGCGGAACTGCAGGTGGATTGGTCCGGTCTCGTCGGGGATGTCGATGGCCGGCGCCATGAGTGCCGAATGAACTTCTGGTTGGTACTGGCCGTTCCAGTTGTCTTCTGGGGACAGGTCATTGCCCCAGATATGCTCGCCTGAGAACGCTGCCTCGGGGTCTCCCCCGCGCCCGCCTGCGGGCCCCCACTGCCAGTCGTCGGCTCCCTCTTGATCGGGGCCTTCGAAGAGTTCGTGCTCGAAGCCACCATCGTCCTCCTCGAAATCGAACTCAGCCAAGACCTCGACAGGCCCCACCCAAACGCCATACCAAGGATCCGTGACGGGCCCTTCGGGAAGTCGTGCTACGAGATCGCCGGCGTCGTCGAAGACTTCGATGTAATAGCGCACCAGGCTTCCGTGTTCGGCTCCCGGTAGCAGACCCTCGTAGTCCGTCTGGCCCGCTCCTCTCAATTCGATCGCATCGAAGTCATCCTCCGAACGATCCGAATCGTGACTGTAGTGGAGCACGACCGAGTCCACCTGGGTCTCGGCACACTCGGGGTTGGTCAGTGTCGCTCGGACCTGGATGGCGAAGTCCTCCTGGGGCGTGATCGAGACGAGCGGGGGACTGTGCTCTATCTGAACGATGGCATGTGCGCCGCCAGCATCGGCTCCGGGTCCAAGTCCGTGGCGCGCAAAGGCCTCGTCAATGAGGCACTGGTTCGGCGTGCCATCGGCGAGGTCGCCGTTGTCGTCGTCTGCCAGGAGCACCTCTTCGTAGGCATCGGGGATTTCCTCTGCACGCATGGTGACGTTCCAGTAGAGGAAGTCGGAGTGCTCGATGCCAGCGGATTCGCCGTAGGCATCCATGAGCAGATCACGTAAGTCCCACAGCGCACCAGCGATGATCAAGCCGGTGATGTGCGGATCTTCGTGGATGTCATCGGGCCACCTCAAGTCTTGGTCCAGGTCCCGCAGGGGCAAGCTACCTGTCGTGAAGAAACCGGGCGCGAGGTCGGGGCTGTTCGTGATGGTGGCCGAGAGGTAGTCGCTGAGGCCCTCGCTCAGCGAGCCGTCGCCCCAGCCCCCGGCGCCCGGGATGATGTTCCACAAATGAAAGCCGTGGCCGTACTCGTGGTAGACGACGTCAGCGATGCGTGCCGTGTTGTGGCAGCCGTCGCCCTGCCGCATGAAGTTGAGCCGCGATTGTTCATCGAACCAGGCGTTGCAGCGACTCTCATCGCTGTTGACGCGAACCACCACCCGTTCCTGGACCCAGGGGGAGTCCGGGGCAATGCTCTGGGATCGATCACGCACCTCGTGAAGGGCGATGTGTGCGTCGATCTGAGCTCGTATCCGTCTGCGATCCGTGTTGCCCAGGTCCGCATCGGGGACCGCCAGCAGCTGGCCATTGTCCGATTCGAGCAGGTCTTCATGAACCGCTAGGCCCCCGCCTCCTAGGTTTCGGATGTTGGCCCACTCGGAGCCCGGGCTCCAGCTCACCTCCACCGGAAGCTCCCCATCGATCGTCACGCGACCGTCGCTGTCGGCGACTTCATTGTCTGTCGGTGTCTGGACCGAAGCGAAGCCCATGGGGCTCTCTATGAGGCCGTTCAGCGGGTAGCGGTCGTCCCGCTCACCCACAACCGTGGCCCGCGCGAACCGCAGTCGCTCTCGCCAGCCGACGAGCTCACCAGTGATCGCGTCAACCCAGAGCGTGCGGTAGCTGGGATGGGTCTTGGAGCGGATGACAAAGCGCCAGGTGAGCCTGTGATCCACAGAAGAAGTCCGCCGGATGGGGAAGACACGAAGCCCATCACTGGCATCGACCTCGACCTCCGCGGATGTCCAGCCCATGGCATCGAGCCCAGAGAGCAGTGCTGTCTCTTGGTCGACGGCCGGTTGGCGGGGCAGGTCGATGCCCGGTAGCGCCTCCAGTTGTCCCATGACGAATCGTCCGGCCTTGAATCTCAGTGAGATACGAGCGTCTTCCACTGGAACACCTCGCCAACTCTGCGCGAATGCGACGGTCGTGATGCCAGCTCGCCGGTCCACAACTTCTGGCTGAAGATTGGACAACGGAAGGGAGCCGCCGCCCAGGAGTGGGTGCAGCTCGTGCAGGATGTTCTGGGCGAGCCGAAATGCGCTCTCATCGTTGCTGAGGGTGTCGGGATTCACTGGCCAGCCGCGGCCGTAGAACCGGGCGGGTGTTGCGGTCGCTTCATCCCAGCGCACCGTCCACGGCCCTTCGTGCTTCGCCAGAAAGTCCTGCCAGGCTGGGCTGCTCGTTAGGCGTGCCTGGACTGCTGGATTTGCTCCGGCCCCCGGTTCGGAATGCGGGATGTACTCGTAGGGCGTGGTGCCTTGGATGGCGTGTGCGGAGCCGCTGGCCAATACAAAGACCAGCAAGGCCGAAAAGAAGGTCGGTCGGTCCACGTGGGCTGTCCTTGGGTGGCGCCAGAGTCGACTGAATGGTGTCCGTCTCGGGCAGGGTCTGATTGGGCGACCGGTAGGCTAGAATGAAAGTGGGTGCACTCCAAGGGCTTCTTCGATACGACCTTCCTGCTCATCTTGCAGTGTCTGGTCTTCGCGGGCTGCAGTCCCACTGCGGCTCCCTCACAACCCTCCGACGGTGAGGTTGGCGCCGAACTGCCCCCAACGCTGGGGGAACTGCGCGGCGATGATGAGCGGGCTCCTGTTCAAGCGTCTGTCGATTCCTTGCAGGCTCTTCCCCCTTGGTTTCGGCTCATCTACAGCCAGGACAACCGGGGCGAGCTCGAGCCATGCGGTTGTCCTGGATCGCCTACCGGTGGTCTTGCCCGGCGTCGGGTATTGCTCGCTGAGCTCGAGAAGCTCCTCCCGGACGCTCTGGTGGTCGAAGGGCCGACGGCGCTCAGTCGAGCGGTGCTGGGCATTGAGGTCATTCGCGGAGAACACCGGTCGCGAGCTCGGCTGATATTGGAGTTGATCGGCAACGCCGGCGCCGCGGCCTTTTTCCCAGGGCAGGCGGACTTCGAGGTGATTCGCCCAGAGGAGATGGCCCAGCTCGCTGGGCACGATGGGCTCCAGCTCGTAGCGACCAACCTGGCCCCGGAGATGAGGTCGCGGGGCTATCGGCCGTATCTGCTACACACGGTGAAAGATCGTCGTGTGGTGCTGTTGGGCCTCATTGGCTCAGCGGGGAACGAAGAGGCGCGGCGACGGGTTCCGCGGGTCGACACCGTTGCTTCAGCCTCTGCGGCTGTGGCGCAAGCGCGCCGGGAAGCGGGTGGCGTCGACCTCGTCGTCGCGTTTACCGACGGCGACGGTCGTGATCAGGCCCAATGGCTCGATGCAGGGCTCGATGTGGACCTGCTGCTGGTTCCACCGTCTCGTGGTGGTGGCTCTGAGACCCAGTGGCAGGGAGGCAGATATCGAGTGGAGTCGGAGCCCCTCGGACGATCGTTTCGACGCGTTGATGTTGTCTTCACTGGGCCAGAGGGCAGGCACCTGGGCCCCATCTCGGGCGAGGCGCCTCCCGTTCGACAGGTGGCAGCCATGGAGGAACTGATGCTCCTTCGAAGCAGTCAGTCAGGCACTCAGAGCGGAGCCAAGATGGACGAGTTGTTGCGGGCACTGAGCGACGCCCGCGAGACCCGAGACAAGGGCCTAGATGCTTTGCGGGGTCTGAGCAAGCCCGTGCATCTGGTGGCCGAGAGCCTACTCACCCTGCGCCCCGAGGTGCCCGAAGATTCGGCGGTCAAAGCGCGCCTCCGCTCCTATCGGCAAGACCATCTTCGTGACATTGAGAAGCGTTTGGCTTCAGGCCCGCCCGCCGAGTCGGACCAGCGCTATCTGGGGCACGACAGCTGCATCCAATGTCATCCAGAAGTTGCAGCACAATGGGCTCGAAGTCCCCACGCCAGCGGCTGGCTCCATCTCGCTGAGCGGGGAGAGACCGGCAATCCCGATTGTTTGACGTGCCACACCACCGGATTTGGTCGCTCGGGTGGTTTCGTCGATCCCGAAAAGGACAAGAGCCTGCTCAATGTGCAGTGCGAGGCCTGTCATGGCCCCATGGCCCTCCATGTGACCGAGGCCGCCAATCGTGGCTTCCGTCCCAAGCCCGGCCGTCCAGTGCTCTCGACGACCTGTACGGCTTGTCATGACGAAGCCAACAGCCCCGACTTTGACTGTGAGACCTATCTTCCGCGGGTTGCCCATCCTCGTGCTCTCCGCGAGGGGCTCGACACCATGATTCAGTCTGTCTGTGGGAGCAAGTGATCGGGAGCTAGTGGAAGCCGCGCAGGAAGCGCTCCACTTCCTCCTTGGCCAGCAGACTCACACAGGTCTCCAAGCAGCGGTCGCATAGGAGCAGGTCTCGGGCTTTCCGCATGCCCTCGACCTCAAAGGTGGAGCTCCCGCAGAAGGAACAGGTGTGCTCCTCTTGGTCGGGGACCAGTAGCTCTTGTCGCTGTTGGTGGATGTACGACACGCAGAGGTTGCACAGATAGACGCGATTGCCGCTCATCAGGCGGTCGACATCGTGCTTGCTCCGATCGCAAAGCGTGCACTTCTCCCGCGCCTCTGCCCTTGGGGGGCGGGGAGGTAGAGCTTGAGCTGCTTCGGCCAGATCAATCACCTTTGATTCTTGTTCGGCCCGACCAATTCCCAGCTCGACTAGCTCCCGGAGCCTGCTGGCGTGAGGTTCGGGCAGATCATCGGCCTCCTGTCGGAGCATCCGTATGGCGCGTTCGGACCCATAGAAGAGCAAGGAGACTGCCGAGGAAGCTCGCAACTCCCGCTCGTCCGACTCCAGGTAGTCCGACAGGAAGTCTTCGGCGCTGGGTGTGTCCTTCACCGCGAGAGCGAGCAGAAGATAGGCCTGAAACTCTCGAAGCTCCGAACGAACATCGTCCAGGGCGAGAAGGTAGTCGTTGAGGTCGGCTTCTGAGCTGCGGCGAGACTGAGCTCGACGTTTGAGCGCGTCGTCATGGACGTGAAAGGCTGAGGTGATCGCATCCTCGGGCAGGAACTGGCTCAGGAGCAGTACCGTCCGTCCTAACTGTCGGCCGAACCACTGGCCTGGGGTCTCCAGTTGATCCAGCACTTGCTCGACCCGATGGGTCCGGGACAGGTCGTAGAGTTGCTCCCAGATCTGGAAACGCAGGGAGTCCGTCTGTACGTCTTCGACTACCTCGGACAGGGAGGCAAAGGCATCGATGCCCAGCTCCTGAATCTGGGCGAGGAGCACGTCCACCATGCGTCGGGCCCTTCCCCGATCGCCCTTGTAGTACTGCCGGCCTCCTTCGAAGGTCTCGCCCGCCTCGAAGCGCCTGATTTCGGCCTTGAGTTGTTCGAAGAGCCAGCCGTGGTTGCCCTCGAGGTAGCGCGTCTTGACCAACTCGACGTAGGCGGGGAAGTAATCCGGGTCTTCCTCCAGCAGGGATCGAAAGCGATGTGCAGCCTGTCGGTAGAGTCGCTGATCCAGATCGATACAGCCCATTGAAAACCGAGCGAGGACGTTGGCTGGCTCCAGGGTCAGCGCTCTCTCGCATGCTCCGCGCGCCTGATCCCACTGCCCCAACTCCAGATAAGCCAGCGCGATCTTGGATTGGGCCAGGGCTGACTCCGGCTCGCTCTTTAGGAACTCTCGGTAGTGGTGAATCGCCCCCGTATAGCGTCCCATGGAGTAGTGGGTTAGTCCGAGGTAGTAGTGGGCGATGCCGCCGAACTCCTCGTGATTGACGAGTCGATTGAAGAACCTCCGCGCGTAGGTGTACTCGCGCGAGTGGAGAAAGAGTTCGCCCAGATCCTTGTAGATGTTTCCAAGGAAAGACTCGAAGGGCTCGAGTCGTAGAGCCGTCACCAAGTGGTAGACCGCTCGCTGTAGTAGGTCTTCGCTGCCGTGGAAGTCTCGCTCTCGTGCGGCGGCGTAGAGAGCCCCCCCCAGGTTGTAGTGGGCCTGCCAGAGGTCGGGGTCCAGCTCAGCTGCACGCCCGAACGCGTCAATTGCTCGTCCGTGCTGCCCCCTCTCCTTGTGTAGGTTGCCGAGCCCGACGTGGGCTAGAGAATCGGTGGGCTCGAGTCGTAGAGCAGCATGGTAATTCTGCTCTGCCTGGTCGATTTCCCCCAAGCCATAACAACTGTTGGCGATGATGTTGAATGCACGAGACGACGCCTCGAACTGATCGATGACTGTTTGTGCTGTATCCATCCCCTTGCGGAACCAGGGATCCCCAGCGTCGAAGTAGTAGCCCATCTGAAAATAGGCTTCGGCTAGGTCCAGCAGTGTGCCGGCGGCAACTTCTTCGCCTCGGCATCGACTCTCGAGGCGCTGGATCTTCCAGTCGTGCTGTTGTTCGGGGGTCATGACCTGGGGCGGTTTGCTGGTACCTGGAACGAGTGGGGAGAGTGTATCAGGCTCTGGAACTCTACAAGTCGTTCTCGACGGCAGGGAACCTGCGCACGATGACTGCTACGTGGTAGCCTCCGCCACGCTGACCACTCGTTTGCGGTCGCGGAAGTCTGAGGATGCTGATGAGCTCAAGTTGTCTTCGGCGGGTCGTCTTTGTCACAGCTCTGGCCATCCTAGTCCCCTCTGTGGCGCTGGGGCATGGTTCGGAGAACCACGGCGAGCCCCAGTTCAATATCCAGCACGCACGTTTTGATTCCACGGGAACGGGGCTGGCCGTGACCTCGAGTCCTTCTACCCTGGGCTTTCTGCGGGGTGGAGGAGGGGTCACGTTCTTTGTCGCTGACCGACCCTTTGTGCTCTACGACAACTCGTCGGGCAGTCTCGAGAAGTGGGGTGAGGTGATCCAGTCCATGGTGGGGATCGACCTACATGCTGCCTTTGGCTTCGGCTTTGTGGATGTGGCGCTGCACATGCCGGTGGCCGCGGCCATTGTCTGGGGTGAGGACCCCACCCATGGAGACTTTCCAATTCCCGCTGGTGATGCGGGTGGCTTTGGCGATCTCAGTGTTATCCCCAAAGTCCGCATCCTGGACCCTGCGGCGAAGAAGTTCGGGTTGGCTGTTCAGGTCCCGGTGTCCCTGCCTACTGGCCAGAGAAGCCGCTACATGGGCGATGGTGGGGTCAACGTTGCCGTAGACATCCTCGCGGAGCTGCGACTCAAGCGGTTTCGTGCGCTCGTCAACCTGGCGCCCCTCCACCTGAGGCCCAAGGTCGACTATGGCGGCTTTGTGCGACAGGTGGGTATGGACTGGAAGGCGGGGATCTCGGTGATGCCTCTGCCCACACTGGATGTACGGGCGGAGATCTGGGGGTCTGTGGCTTATCAAGGCGAGCACAGTAGAACCACGGCTGAGTGGGCGCTGTCTGTGGGTCTGAATCCAGCCGATGGCATCGGGCTGCATCTGGGGGCTGGCACAGGCATCGCCGGCGTTGGTGCCCCCCAGCTGCGGGCGTTTGCAGCTGTTCACTTCACCTCGCCCGACAAGCGAGATCGAGACAGTGATGGCCTGGTGGACTCGAAGGATGCCTGTCCCGACGACGCTGAAGACATGGACGGTTGGGAGGATGGTGATGGCTGTCCGGACAACGACAATGACGGGGACGGTATTCCCGACAGCAAGGATCAGTGCCCGGGCAACGCCGAGAATCTCGGAGTGGGGAACGACCAGGATGGTTGTCCCGATCTGGACCCGTCGACGGAGCCGCAGGAAGCTCCTCCGTCTGACGACAGCGATGCCGACGGCACCGATGCTGCAGAGGTCAACCAGCCTCCCCAACCTGTTGATCAGTCTGCAGAGGACACGGACGCTGCAGAGGACACGGACGCTGCAGAGGACACGGACGCTGCAGACGTTAGCCAGCCCGACCAAGCGGTTGATCAGCCTCCTGCCGAGGGGCCGGCGCCTGCAGAGTCGACCGGGGCGGATACTGGAGACCCTGAGAGTGCGGATCCGCCAGAAGAGCCGTCTGCTGGAGAGTCCGATGAGGCGGAAGCGGTGAACGACGACGGGAAGGGCGAGGAGTAAGCCATGAAACAACCACTTGGATTGTTCCTACTGATCCTGAGTCTGCTCTGTCCGATGGGTGCCTTGTATGCACAGGAGAGTGACGACGACGACTCCAGTGGCGATGACGACGACACCGCTGACGACGACGACACCGACGATGACGACGACACCAGCGACGACGACGACACCAGCGACGACGACGACTCAGGCGATGACG
>MDTE01057068.1_pt1 | contig 15528 bp, 10 predicted proteins | sample 811231 | NCBI WGS metagenome assembly MDTE01 (sample SAMN05326651, study PRJNA326480) | marine metagenome | isolation source: seawater | place: Indian Ocean: Red Sea | collected 2010 | reverse complement strand
GCCATCGGCGGAGACCCTCGGGCTGACCCTGCAGGATCTCGGACGGCAGGTGCGCCAGGCGTTCTACGGCGAAGAGGCGCAGCGGATTCAGCGTGGCCGCGATGACGTCCGGGTGCTGGTCCGTTATCCCGAAGCGCAGCGGCGTTCCCTCGGTGACCTCGACAACATGCGGATCCGGACGCCGGACGGCGCCGAGGTCCCGTTCCGTGACGTCGCCGTGGTCGAGACCGGTCGAGGTTTCTCGTCCATCCGGCGCGTCGACCGCAATCGTGCCGTCAGCGTGACGGCGGCGATCGATCCGACACTGACCTCGTCGGGGGCGGTGACCGAGGAGCTCGAGCAGGTCATCCTGCCCGAGGTGCTCGCCGGGTTCCAGGGTGTCACGTTCTCGTTCGAGGGGGCGCAGGCCCAGCAGGCTGATTCGATCGAGGGTCTGGGTCGGGGATTCGGCATCGCGGTGTTGCTGATCTTCGCCCTGCTCGCCGTTCCGCTTCGCTCCTACATACAGCCGCTCATCGTGATGGCGGCCATCCCGTTCGGGCTGGTCGGCGCCATCTGGGGGCACATCGTCATGGGGCTCAACGTGACGATGATCTCGATGTTCGGTCTGGTGGCGCTCACGGGGGTGGTGGTCAACGACAGCCTCGTGATGGTGGACTTCATCAACCGCAAGCGTGAGAAGCAGAGCAGCCTGCTCAGTGCCGTGCGTGAGGCGGGCGTGGCCCGGTTCCGACCGATCATGTTGACCTCGCTGACCACCTTCGCCGGGCTGGCGCCGCTCATGTTCAACCAGAGCTTCCACGCGGCGTTCCTGGTGCCGATGGCCGTGTCACTCGCCTTCGGCGTGCTGTTTGCCACCTTCATCACCCTGGTGCTGGTACCGACCGCCTACCTCATCCTGGACGACCTGCGCTCCATGGTGCTTGGTCGCTCGGAATCCGCGGCGCTTCCGGCGGCCGGATCACCGGCCCCCGCCGAATCGTAGCGGCACCGTTTTCCTTTCAGTCCAGATCGGCGGCGCCTCGACGTAACCGGGGGAAAACGATCTATCTCTCTGACTTTGATTTTCAATCAAACATACTTTCTTTCTAATAAAATCAGAGTAAGGAAAGACACAGCGAGGAGGCAAACAGATGCGGCAACTACACAACATCCGTCAGGACCTGGACAGGTCGTTGGCCCGTGACCTCAGGAGCCAGCTGGAGTCGTTGCGCGCCAACGCGCACAGCGATGTGGTCGACGAAGCGGTATGGAGTGAGAACGTCGCGGTCGCTGTCCAGGCCATTGAGGTGGACTAGCAACGCAAGCGTCAGATCCAGGCGGCGCTGGACCGGATCCGTGCCGGCCGCTATGGCCGGTGCGATGGCTGCGACGCCGACATCGCCGAGGCCCGCCTGGCCGCCGTGCCCTGGGCCACCCGGTGTGTCCGCTGTCAGGAGCGGCAGGAGCGTCTCGATGATGCGGCCACCGTCCGCGGACCCGTCTCGATGCGAGACGGATTCGAACGTCGTTTCGATGATGCGGCCTGACCAGGGGGTACACGGATGGAGAAGCATGGCAGCGGGGTGGACCGGACGGAATCGAGCTCAGAGGACCTGGTCGACGTCTACTTCCGTGATGTGTCGAAGCATCCGATCCTGAGCCGGGACGAGGAGCGGGCGATGCTCGACGCCCTCGACGAGTACCAGGATCCGGAGGAGCGTGTCCGCGCCACCGAGCGGGCACATCGGCAGCTGGTCGAGGCGAACCTGCGTCTGGTCGTGATGCTCGCCAAGGGCTATCAGCATCGTGGGTTGTCGCTGCTGGACCTGATCCAGGAAGGCAATGTCGGACTTCTCAAGGCGGTGGAGCGCTTCGACCGACATCGTGGGGTGCGATTCTCGACCTACGCGTCATGGTGGATCCGGCAGTCGATCGTGCGGGCCCTCATCGACAAGGCACCCACCATCCGTATCTCGAGTCACCGGGTCCACCAGATGCGTCAGGCGCAGCGGGCGCGTCGACGTCTCGAGCGGGAGCTGGGGCGACCACCCTCGGACGAGGAGGTCGCCCGGCTCCTGGGGGTGACGGCGGACGTCATGGAGCGGATAGTCAATGCGGCTCCCGAGATCGGGTCACTCGACGTTGGCGAGCCCGAAGATGGCCGACCGGCCGCCCAGGTGCGCGACGAGAAGGGGCCGACACCGTTCGAACGGCTGTCGGCCGTCAGCCTCCGACGCGATACCCGGCAGGCGCTGTCGGTGCTGACGCCGCGTGAGGCGCTGGTTCTGGAGTGGCGGTTCGGACTGGATGGCGGCGCCTATCGGACGCTCGCCGAGATCGGGGCCCGGCTCTCGCTGACCAAGGAGGGGGTGCGGGGCATCCAGGTCCGGGCGTTGAACAAGCTACGCCATTCGATTCACGCCGGGGTGCTTTCGGACTGGTGGCAGACGGCCTGATCGGCATCCGCCCGCTCGGCCCGTGTCGCAATCGCGCGCAGCATGCCGGTGAAGATGCGGCCGTGGAGCGGGTAGATGCCGTACCAGTAGAGGAGGCCGGCGAGACCCTTGGGATCGAAGATGGCGGTCTGACGCACGACGCTCTGGTTCTTCCCGCCCGGCTCCACCTCGAACTCGAGCCACGCCCGGCCCGGTAGCTTCATCTCCGCCGCCAACCGCAGCCGTCGATCCGGCTCGAACGCCTCGACCCGCCAGCAGTCGAGCGTATCGCCTACGCGGAGCGACTCCGGATCTCGGCGCCCGCGTCGCATGCCGATTCCGCCCAGCAGCAGATCGGCCCACCCGCGGAGCGTCCAGAGGCTGTCGAGGTGATACCACCCTTGTGCACCACCGATCCGTCGGATCGGCGCGAACGCCCCGGCGGCGGGAGCGTCGACCTCGACGCTGCGACTGTCCACCAGCCGGGTCCCGAACTGGACGCCCGCCCAGGTGCGGGTGGTTCGACCGGACGAGATCGCGTCCGACCAGCGGGTGGCCGCCAGCTCCTGGTCCTCGTTCAGGCGAGCTCGATGGATCGCCTCGGCCAGACCCATCGGCCGCACATCGAACGCCGAGGCGGCGCTGCGGTCGTCGACCACGGTAGGGTTCCGCACACTCTCGATCAGCTCCCGCCCCACCCGCGCGTATACCGGCGTGGTCAGACCCAGCCACAGGCTGGAGAGCCTGGGCGTGAGCAGCGGCACCGGAAGGAGCCAGCGACGCAGCCCCCGCTGCCGGGCGTACTCGAGCATGATCTCCCGGTAGGACACCACGTCGGCACCGCCCACTTCATACACCTGGTCGCTAGCTTCGGCGAGGGTCCGAGCCGCCACCAGATACTCGACCAGATCCTCGACCGCGATCGGCTGGGTCGGCGTCCGCACCCATCGGGGACAGAGCATGACGGGGAGCCGCTGAACCAGCGACCGGATCAGCTCGAACGACAGGCTCCCCGAGCCGAGCACGATCGAGCTTCGCAGCTCGACCACCGGTACCCCCCCGCTCCGCAGGACCTCGCCGGTTTCCTGCCGGCTCCGAAGGTGGGCCGAGAGCTGGTCGTTGTCGCGGCCGAGGCCCCCAAGGTAGACGATGCGCCGGACCCCCGCGGCTCCAGCCGCCTGAGCGAAGTTGGCCGCCGCCGCCCGGTCACGCGCGGCAAAGTCGTTGCCGGCCCCCATCGAGTGCACCAGGTAGTAAGCCGTGTCGACCCCCTGCAGCGCCGGAGCGAGGGACTCCGGGTCGAGACAGTCCCCCTGCACCACCTCGGTGCTGGCCGTTGCCGGTCGGACGAACTCGGGGCGGCGCGCCAGGCACCTGAGGCGCACCGGCTCGGTCTCGAGCCGGGCTCTCAGCCGGCCCCCGATGTAGCCGCTGGCTCCGATCAGGAGCACGAGAGGGTCACTACTGGTCATTTCTCTATAGTATAATCTATGTTCTTTTCATGACAAGCCTGCTGGTTGCCTCCGAATGCCCATGACCACCCTCGACGCGATCGCCGCGCTCCCCGAGGTCCGGGTGCGTCGCTCCGGGCCCCCCGACTCCGAGGGGCGGTGTGTCGTGTACTGGATGCAGCGCGCTCAGCGAGCCCAGGACAACCGTGCCCTCGACGTCGCGATCCAGGCCGGCAACCTGCTGCGGCAGCCGGTGGTGGTGTTCCTGGCGCCGGTGCCCACCTACCCGAACGGCAACCTTCGGCACTACCGCTTTCTCTTCCAGGGCTTCGACGGGCTGGAGCCGGCGCTCACCCGGCGAGGGGTCGGTCTCGTCTTTCGGCTCTATCCGCGCCACCGGCTCGAACCGTTCCTGGACGAGGTGTGCCCGTCGCTGCTGGTGGGCGACGAGAACCCGTTGCGTGAAACAGAAGCATGGCGGGTGAAGGTGGCCGAGCGGGTCCGGGTGCCGTTCTGGACCGTGGATACCGAGGTGGTCGTCCCGTCCGTCTGTCTCGAGAAGGAGCAGTATGCGGCCCGGACGATCCGCCCGCGGATTCACCGGCTGCTGCCCACCTACCTCGTGCCCCCGCCGGTCCCGCGGGCACGGACCCCGTGGACTCCGGCGTCTGGGCTTGCGCGAGAGCCGGTCACCAGCCGGGTGCCCGATGACTACCCGCTCGACCGGCGGGTGGACGCCGTCGGAGATCTGGTCGGTGGCGCGAACGAGGCCCGACGCCGGCTCCGGCGATTCGTGCGTACCACGCTGAGCGGGTACGACACGGCCCGGAATCATCCCGAACAGGACGGCACGAGCCGGCTGTCGGCGTATCTCCACTTCGGCCATCTCGGTCCCCGGACCGTGGCGCTGGCCGTCCGCGACAGCGACGCGCCGGAGGCGGACCGGGCCGCCTTCCTGGAGCAGCTGATCGTGCGGCGCGAGCTGGCCATCAACTTCGTTCGCTACAACGACCGCTATGACCGGCTCGACGGCTGCGAACCGTGGGCCCGCCGAACGCTCGATGAGCACCGCGGCGACCGGCGCGAGGTGATCTACACACCCCGCCAGCTCGAGGGAGCCGAGACCCACGACCCGCTGTGGAACGCCGCCCAGCGACAGATGGTCGAGACCGGCTGGATGCATGGTTATGTCCGGATGTACTGGGCGAAGAAGATCCTCGAGTGGACTCCGACTCCAGAGGACGCGTTCTCCATCGCGGTCGAACTGAACGACCGCTACCAGCTCGACGGGCGGGACCCCAATGGGTATGCCAGCATCGCCTGGGCGATCGGAGGGAAGCACGACCGGGCCTGGGGACCGACGCGCCCCGTGTTTGGCACGGTGCGGTTCATGTCGCTGGCCAGCACCCGGCGAAAGTTCGACAGCGCGGCTTACATCGGCCGGTTTGGCGTGGATTGAGCCGCACCGAGCGGCTCAATCCGGATTCACGCAGGCAAAGCTCGACGCGTCGTCGATGTCGCCGCTGCCGTCCCACCGGGCCACCTGGGGGTAGGGGCAGAGCGGACGACTGCGCACGACTTCCCCGTCGCGGATCTTCGACGCGATGATCTCGGCCGGCGCCTCGTCCTCCTCGACCCAGCGTTCGAGCGCCGCCAGGGCATCGAAGCTGTCAGGCCCCGGACCCCCTCGGCAATGGCCCATCCCGGGCACCATGAAGAGCCGGTAGAAGTCCTGCACGCTCGCCAGCCTGGCCGCCTCGTCGTTCCCCTCGCCCAGGGTCTCCACCACCCGCTCGAAGTAGTCGATGCTGCTGAGCGGTGAGATGTCGGCGTCGCTCCAGCCGTGATACATCAGCAGCTTGCTGCCCCGGTCGCGCAGGCCACTCAGGTCGGCGTTGTTGGCATCGAGTGCCTCGCCCGTCTTGGCGAGCGCAATCGGGAGGTCCCGCTCGTAGTCCCACGACCGGAAGTCCCACTCGGGATCGTCGAAGACCATGTTGCGCATGAAGTCCTCGGCGGCCATGAAGTGTGTGCCCGCATATGCCTGACGTCCCGTGACCCAGCTCGACCAGCCTCCGGGACCGGCTTCGCCCCCCGGCACCAGTCCTGGATAGATCGGCTCGCCGTCGGCATCGAGGGGCCCTTGCCAGATGTCCCGCACGGCCTGCACCTGCTTGGCGGTCAGACAGCCGTCGGTCTCGCCGCCCTCGCAGGTCAGCACCCCCGGGTCGAAGTGGCATTTGCGCGGGTCGTCGAGCACGCCGTCCTCGATGCCGTCGATCGCGTCACACGCCTTGGTCACCGCATTGCCGAGCACGATGACCTTGTCGGGCGGGATGTAGCTGGCCTCGTCGTCCAGTGTGGCCAGCGCGTACCAGAGATGGGCGGCGGCGTAGAACGTGGTCCAGTCGTGGGCGGGATTGCCGACCACGAGGCCATCGAAGTCCTCGGGATAGCGCTGCGCCTCCATCATGCCCTGCTGCCCACCCTTGGAGCAGCCCACGTAGTACGAGTAGTCGGGCGGGCTTCCGTAGCGGGCGGCCGTGATCGCCTTGCCGTGCATGGCGGTCAGATGCATCGACCGGTGACCGAAGTCCTCGATCAGGTCCGGACGATTCAGGGCCCAGTTCGCGTCGAAGCCGCCGTCGCCACGCACGTGACCGGTGTCGGTGCTGGCCGTTGCGTAGCCACGCCGCAGCGCCCCCCCCATGGCGCCATAGCTGATGACGCCCGCCATCCCGCCGTTGCCGGCGGCGTGGAACTTGCCGTTCCATTCCTCGGGAAGCCAGACCTCGAAGTTGACCGCCGGGTCGCTGGTGGCGGCCACGCGACAGAAGGCGGGCAGATCCATGGCCTCGCCGCCAGGCGGTGTGAACGACCCGGCGGGGATCGCCTCGGCCAGCCTGATCGTGGTGTCCGGCAACGCAAGCGCGGCCAGCTCGGCGCACGCCGCGGGAGCCATCTGGTCGGTCGACGCGGTCGTCGTGTCGCCGCTGCCACCGGCGCAGGCCGCGATCCCCGCCGTCGCTACCGCCACCAGGGCGCACGCGAACCACGTCGTCCGCTCACTGTGAGTCTGCATGGTGCCGATCCTATCTGATTGCCGCCTCACCCCGACGCGCCCAACGCCGGCATGGCTCGGCGCTGTAACACCTCTTGAATCGCTCGATGCGCTTCGAGGATCGACGCGTCGGTATGGGGGCTGGCCGCCGCGTCGGCGTTCGCGATGGTGATCTGTCCGAACGGCTGGCGTCCCACCACGCAGGGACGTTCGTTGGTCGCGGTGAACACCCATTCGAGCGGGTCATACAGGCTGTTGTAGGTGTAGGAGTAGCCGTGAGGCCAGCGGTTGACGGTGATGGCCACGATGTCGCGACCCGGGTCGAACCCGCCATCGCCCAGGATCCGGCCCAGCTGGTCGCGGATGTTCCGTTCGAAGGTGGCAAAGCTGGTGCGCAGCAGGTCCTGCCGGCCGAGACGGTGCTGCTCCTTTCGCGGGAGGCCGGGGGCGGATGGGTAGCGGCTCAGGCTGAGCACGATCGGTTCGTCGGGAGATTCCGCGTGCCGGAGCTCGCCCAGGCTGACGGCCTCATCGAGGGCCACCCGGGTGTGATACATCGTCGGGCTCGATACCCGGCTGATGCCGAGCCGCTCGAACGACGTCCAGTTGCGGATCGCGACGCTGGTGTAGACCAGGGGAGCCTTCACCCCGAAGCCGAGCGCCTCTTTCTGATGGTCCGGCAGTTCCGGGACGAGATACGGAATCACCGTGTTCCAGCAGGCCATCACACAGGCCCGGCCCCGGACGCTGTGGGTCTGGCCGTCGCGGACGTAGTGCGCCTCGACGGCGCGCGCCGATCCCTCTCCGGTGTGGCGCACGTTGACCACGGTGCTGAGCAGACGGATCCGGGCCGCCTGGTTGGCCCGGTCCAGCTTGGTGTAGTCGACCGTCGCCGCGCCGACGTCCTCCTGGGTCGAACCGGGCACCGCGTCGGGGATGAGCCATCGGACCAGCAGACGCGTGATGGTGGCGTTGCCGTCCGGAAAGTGGATGGCCCGGCCACCGGGGCGCTGCCGGCCGTGCTGTCCTCCGGGCAGATCGGCGAGCAGTCCGTCCGGCGTCGGCTCGAGCGCCAGCCCGCTGAATCCCGGCAGCCCCATCTCCCAGGCAAAGAGCGCGGGTAGCGCATCGGCGCCGACCGAGAAGCTGCCGTGCCCGCTGTTCTGGTAGAACCACATTACCTCCGGGTCGACGCCCACCAGATCGAGCATGAACCGGGTGTAGCTCATCTTGGCCAGCCGCACCTTCTTGTCGGCCGAGGAGAGCCCGGGGAAGTAGTCCGGCAGTGAGCCGCCGAGCCGCTTCAGATCGGCGCGCGCCCGGGCCGACAGCGGGGTCTGGGCGAGGAACTCGTCGCTGAAGCTGCCGAAGCCGTCCCGCTTCACGAGTCGGTCGCTGCCCCAGGTCTCGGCATCGAAGAAGTAGGACGAGCCGAGGCCCAGCCGGCGATAGAGACCACGGCGGCTCGCATTGTCGTCGTTGAACCGGTCGAGATCGATTCCGATGGCATCGAGGAGGCGTCGGGAGGGCGCGTTGTAGCGCTCGGGCGATTCGATGTTGAGCGTGCCGCCGTTGAGGGCCAGGAGCCGACCGTTGTAGCGGAACTCGTTCCGCTTGGCGTGTCCGCCGAAGTCGTCGTGGTTGTCGAGCACGAGGACCCGCGCGTCGCGGCCGACCTGCTCGAGGAAGAAGTGAGCCGCGGCCAGACCGCTGATGCCGCCGCCCACCACCACGAGGTCGTACTCCTCGCCGGTGTCGATGGCTCCCGAGAGGTCCCAGCCGCGCCGGTCCCGCATCTGGTGCCCGACTTCCCAGGACCCGTCGTGGCTGCCGCGCATGCCGGTCCGGGCGGGCGGATAGGTGTCGTCGTTGCCTGAGCCCGGTTGCCACGCGGCGCGGGCGGTCCCGGGCGTCAGCAGGGAGGCGCCGACCGGCACCGCCATCCCACCGATGAAGTCGCGTCGACTGATGCGCCGGTGCATCCCGAGCTCACGGTCGGAGCGTGTCGGCATGCGTCCCTCCTGCGTTGGTCTCGATACCCCGCTTATACCACCGGAACGGCACGATCGGCGGATGGACTTGCCCGACGTGCGATCGGAGGCGATCATGCCTGGATGTCCCGCTCCCTCGCCGCCGCGCTCGAGCAGTACCCCAGAGTCCCCCTGACCCGGACTCCGACGCCGCTCGACCGGCTGACCCGGGTCGGCGACGAGATCGGTCTCGACCTCTATCTCAAGCGTGACGACCTCACTGACCTGGCGATGGGCGGCGACAAGCCACGAAAGCTCGAGTACGAAGTGGCCCGGGCCGTGGCCGCCAACGCCACGGTGCTCGTCACCTGCGGCAGCGCGCAGAGCAACCACGCCCGGCTGACGACCGCCGCGGCCCGCCGGGTGGGTATGGCCGCCACCGTCGTGCTCAGCCGCGACGAGCGGGCGGCGCTCCAGGGCAACCTCCTGACCGTGCGGCTCATGGGCGCCGACGTCCGCTTGTGCGACACCACCGATCATTGGGCGCTCCAGGATGATGCCCGAGCCGTGTGTGACGAGCTGCGGGCGGCGGGCGAGGTGCCCTACTTCATCCCGGTGAGTGGCTCGACGCCGCACAGCTGTCTCGGGTACGTGCGTGCCGGGCTGGAGCTGGTGGATCAGTTACGCGAGCGGACACTGGAGCCGGCGGCGGTCTACGTCCCTTGCGGGACCGGCGGGATCCTGGTGGGGCTGACGACGGCGCTGAGGGATGCGGGAATCGACTGCCCCGTCGTCGGCATCAGCGTCAACCGGCCGACCCCGCAGTGCCTGACCCGGATTGACGAGTGGTGGCGAGCGGTCAGCCAGCTGCTCGAGCTCGACCCGGACCGCCCACGTGGCCAGATCGAGGTGGACGACGGCTTCATCGGGCGGGAGTATGGCGATCCGACCGACGCCTGTCTCGACGCCATCCTGCGCATGGCGTCGACCGAGGGCATTCTGCTCGATCCGGTCTATTCGGGAAAGGTGTTCGCCGGGCTGTGTGGCCACCAGGCGGAGGGGCGGTGGCCCGCCGGAGCGCCGGTGGTCATGGTGCACTCGGGCGGCACGCCGGCGCTGTTCGCCTACCAGGATGCCCTGGCCGCCCACCTGGATCGGCGGAAGGACTGACCGGGGCCGCACCCGGTCCTGACGACCTCAGCTGCGCAGATACTCGAGCTCGGTCCGGATGATGAAGGCCTCTTCACGCCGCCGCCGGGCCACCCCCGCCTGTGCGTGGTCCTGCTGCATCGCCGCGATCCGGTCGGCCACCTCGCTCCAGTGGCCGGCGTCGAGCGGCGCGCCCAGGGTGGCCAGCTCGGTGTTGCGGTCGCCCCGGTTGTAGGCCAGCGAGAGCAGCGCCGTTTGCACCGAACCGATCGTGTCGGCCTGTCGCAAGGGGGCGAATCGTCGACCGATGTCGGCCCAGTAGGGGCCGGCCGCGAACGGCAGCAGGTCTACCGCCTGGCTGCGGTCGAGTCGGATCGAGCTCAGCACCGCGTCGCCATCGAGCGCCGCTCGCGCCGTGTCCCCACGCGCTCCGACGGCCGACTGCATCGCCTCGAACTGGGCCGGGCTGACCAGCGGCCGATAGAGCTCGATCACCGCCGCGTCCGCCTGCCCGAGATCGATACCTGGGTCGAGCGTCACCCCCGACCCCCCGCCTGGCCAGAAGGGCACTCCGTGGTGACCCTCCTGGAGGTGCACCCACTCGAGGTCGCCACGGAAGCCGGGCAGCTCACGGGTGATGACCGCGGTCCGTTCCGCGAGCGCCGACTCGATGTGGGGCGACAGCGCCTCCCAGGTGGCGCGATCGACCAGTCCGGACTCCGGGATGCCCGCCGAGGCCTGGAAGGCGCGTACCGCGGCCTCGGTGTCACGGCCGAACTTGCCGTCGGCCTGCAGCCCCTGTCCCGCGCCGACGAGACCGAGCTGGGCGCGCGTGACCACGCTCTGCAGCCAGCTCCGGTCGGCAAGACCGTCCTCTCGTGCCAGTTGCACCCGCATCATGGCAGGCCGGCCTCCGTCCGTCCGAGCTCTTCGGCGGCGATCTCCCGCATCCGGTACTTCTGCACCTTCCCGGTGACCGTCATCGGGAACGCGTCGACGATCTTCCAGTACCTCGGGATCTTGAACGTGGCGATCGCGCCCCGACAGAAAGCGGTCAGCGCCTCATCGTCGACGGTGGCTCCGGGGCGTGGTTTCACCCAGGCCATCACCTCTTCGCCGTAGCGAGCTGACGGCACGCCGATGACCTGCGCATCGGCCACGTCCGGGTGGGTGTACAGGAACTCCTCCACTTCGCGTGGCGAGATGTTCTCGCCGCCGCGGATGATCATGTCCTTGATACGTCCCACGATGCTCAGGTAGCCGTCGTCGTCCATCGTGGCCAGATCGCCGGTGTGCATCCAGCGCCCCCGGTCGATCGCCGCACCGGTGGCATCCGGGTCGTCCCAGTAGCCCAGCATCACGCTGTAGCCACGCGTGCACAGCTCGCCCCGTTCCCCTCGGGGCAGCAGCCGTCCGCTCTCGGGGTCGATCACCTGCACTTCGACATGAGGATGCACCGGTCCAACCGTGCCGACCCGCTTCGCCACCGGGTCGTCCACGCGGGTCTGGGTCGACACCGGCGACGTCTCGGTCATCCCGTAGCAGATCGTGATCTCGGGGATGTGCATCCGTTCCCGCACCTGCTTCATTACCTCGATCGGGCACGGCGACCCGGCCATCACCCCGGTGCGCAGCGAGCTGAAGTCGGTTTCGGCGAACCGCGGGTGGTCGAGCTGGGCGATGAACATGGTGGGTACGCCGTAGAGCGCGGTACAACGCTCGGCCTCCACCGCGGCCAGGGTGGCTTCGGGGTCGAACGCCTCGCCAGGGGTCACCACGCAGGCGCCGTGGCTGGTCGCCGCCAGGTTGCCGATGACCATCCCGAAGCAGTGGTAGAACGGCACCGGCACGCACACCCGGTCCGCCTCGGTATAGCCCAGCACCTCGCCGCAGAAGAACCCGTTGTTCAGGATGTTGTGGTGCGACAGTGTCGCGCCCTTCGGCGAGCCGGTCGTGCCCGACGTGTACTGGATGTTGATCGGGTCGTCGAACCCCAGCGTCGCCTCGCGGGCCGCGAGCTGGTCGTCGTCGATGTCGGCGCCCTCGGCCAGCAGCATCTCCCACTGGTCGTCCAGGACGAGGGCATCACCGAGCGACGCGCAGTCGGGGCGGACCTCCCGCACCATCTCTTCGTAGCTGGTCTGTCGAAACCCCTTCGACAGCAGCAGCAGCCCCAGGCCGGACTGGTTGAGTGCGTGGCGCAGCTCCTGCGTCTTGTAGGCCGGGTTGACGTTGACCAGGATGGCGCCGATCCGGGCGGTAGCGTACTGGATGACCACCCATTCGAATCGGTTGGGCGACCAGATGCCGACCCGGTCTCCGCGTTCGACGCCGCGCGCCAGCAGCGCCTTGGCAAGCTCGGTCGTCGCGTCCCACAGCTCGCGGTAGGTGGCCCGATATCCCTGCGCCACCGAGACCAGCGCCTCGCGATCGCCCACCCGCTCCACCGTGCGTCGCAGGTTCTCCCCGATGGTCTCACCGAGCAGGGGAACGTCGCTGGCGCCGTGCACATACGACGGTGGCCGCATCACGGTCCTCAGCGCGTGGCCCCGCCCGCCGCCGCTTTTCGGAGCAGTCCCTCCAGCTCCTCGGTATGGGCGGTGCGGGCCATCGCCTCACGACGCTCGAGCAGACCCTGGTGGACGAGACGGGCGAGCGACTCTTCGTAGGTGAATGACCCGTTCCGGAGGGTGATGGTGATCTCCTGGTGCAGGTGCTGCACCTGGTTCTTGCGGATGTGCTGGCGGGCGCCGTAACCCACCATCAGCAGCTCGGCGGCCGGCACCCGCCCGCCGCCCACCCGCGGGAGCAGCGACTGGGTGGCGACGGCGGCCAGCGCCATCGAGAGCTCCTGACGGATGGTGGCCTGTCGCTCGAGCGGAAACGAATCGGCGATCCGGGCCACCGTGGAGGCCACATCGTTGGTATGGATGGTCGAGAGGACCAGGTGGCCGGTTTCTCCCGCCGCCAGCGCGATCTGCATCGTCTCGGGGTCGCGCCGGTTGATGACGTCGACCAGCGCCGCCAGTGTCGTCGATTTGCCCGAGCCGGTGGGCCCGCCGATCAGCTCCAGGCCGTAGGGCAGCCGGGTGAGCCGCTCCACTCCCGGAGGGAGGCCCAGCTCGGAGAGCGCGGGAGGACGAGACGGGAGCGCCCGGATGGCGGCGGCGGCACGGCCACGTTCCCGGTGCAGATTGATCCGGAAACGTCCGAGGCCGGTGACCCGCAGCGAGGCGTCCGCCGGCGCTCCTTCACGATAGCGCCGGGCGATCGCTTCCGGTAACGCGGGCAGGACCGCGTCTTCGATCTCCGGTCCGTCCAGGGGCCCTTCGGGCAGCGTCGTGATCTTGCCGTCGACCCGGATCGATGGCTGGACGCCGGCCACCAGGAGCAGGTCGCTGGCTCCTCGCTCGGTGACCAGCCGCAGCCACTGCTCCAGCCGCCCCGGGTGGCTGAGGCGACTCCAGCCAAGACCCCGCACAGCAACAGGCTAGACAGCAGCTCTTGCATCCTGGTCATCGATGATCTCCTCGAACGTCTCGTTGGTCCCGACCGGAGGCGAGGACCGCAGGTTGCGACGGTGACCTGTGAGAGGGTCAACGGCCGCGTCGAAGCTCGACCATGGCGGGTTCTGGGTCGAGCTGTACCAGCGGGTCGGTCGTCTTTCGGAGCGACACGTAATCGATCTCCGGGTTCCAACTACCGAGCAGCCGACTCCACTGGAAGCCCAAATACTCCTTCAAACTCTTCCACGCCCGCGCGCCGCCGCGTTGTTTCCAGCATCGCAGCAGCACTGCGACGATCAGGAACCGACGAACGTGATAGGAGAAGATCGGATAGAAGACCGTGATCTGCTTCCAGCGATTCTGTAGGAGCAACCTCCACAAGGGAGGGAACGAGTCCTTGCTCAGCAAGCCATAGGCCGAGTCAGCCGCGAATGTCACCGACACACTGTCCCGCGCGATGGTCTCCATCGTCCGCTGCGGTTCGTTGAAGTACCCACTCTCAGTAGGTTTCTTCTCGAACCCTCTGGCGTATGTGACGACGATCTCCTTGTAGTGGTCCAGACCGTATTTCTGGATATAGGCGTAATTGGTCTCGATCTGGATCAGCGCCTGCCAAGTGTCGCAAATCAACTTTGGGTAGTCGGTGAAGTTCAACGTATCGAGGGAACCACTTGCGTTCTTGTCCGATATGTCCAAGAGGTAGCGCTCTTCCCCGTGCGGGCCGTCGCCGATGAGGCCCCGCATCCGGCCGTACTCGTAGAGCGGCGTGCCAGGTAGCGCTTGCGCGTAGTTGATGCTGATGCTGTTCGGGTTCTGGCGTTTGTCCAGCAGAAGCGCCCACTTCGTGAACTCGATCGTTTCCTCGATGGTCTCGGGGCTTTCACCAGGCATGCCCAGAACCAACTGGACCGCGGTGTACATGCCTGCCTCGATCGTCCACTGCATCGCGGTGAAGTTGGTCTCGATGTCGAGCTTCTTCTCCATCACCTCGAGCATTTTCGGACTGCCGGTCTCCATGCCATAGATGATGCAGACGCACCCGGCGTCCTTGAGCGCCGTGATCATCTCCTTAGTGACCGTATTCGCGCGCATTCCACCCACGCGCCAGATGAGTCCCAGCGGCTTCATCTTGCGGCACAACTCCATGGTCCACTTGCGATCGGAGCCAAAATTCTCGCCCGACAGACACAGGTACCCGACGTTGTACTTGTTCACTACCTCCTGGATCCGCTCGATCATGATGTCGACCGGGATGTAGCGGATTCCCTTGTCCCAACGATGACAGAAGGTGCACTTCGCAACGCACCCCTTATGGGACATGATGGTCGCCATTCTCTTGCCCTCGAGAGCATCTGGAAGTGACGGCGTGTCCGAGTCGCTCCAGTTCGTGAAGACCCACGCCGGTGACGATTCCGGATCGGGGAAGAAGTGCTCGATCTGTGACGCCCGCTCGAGGTCTTCCCAGTCGAAGTCGTAGACCTCCTCCTTGGGCAACTGATCCTCGTAACCGGTGTTCACGAGTTGGCCGGCATCGTCGAGAAACACCAGCCCCTTGATATCTATGAAGTCGGCCTTGGACCGAGCCCCTCCCGCCATCGCATCGACGAAGTTCCCTAGGACGACCTCGCCCTCGGCCAGCACGCAATAGTCCACGCCGGTCTCTCGGAGCACGATCTCGGCGCTCGCCGCAAGATTTCCGCCGAGGATGATCACGGTATCGGGCAGGGCCTGCTTGATGGCCAATGACAGCCACTTAGTGAAGGCATAGGCCGTGGACACGACGGCACTGATTCCGACGACGTCCGGTGCACAGCGTGTCACCGTGTCGAGGATCTCCTCCTTCGTTGGCCTGAGGTTGTCGATGTCATAGAACAGCACATCGGTGTAACCGCGTTTGCGGAGCGCCTTCTGCAGCGACAGGCACGCGACTGGGGGGAATTCCGTTGGGACGTTGCGGATGGGTGTGGTGAGTAG
>MDTE01053301.1_pt1 | contig 15529 bp, 14 predicted proteins | sample 811231 | NCBI WGS metagenome assembly MDTE01 (sample SAMN05326651, study PRJNA326480) | marine metagenome | isolation source: seawater | place: Indian Ocean: Red Sea | collected 2010 | reverse complement strand
TCCCAAAACTTAGGCACCGGCATAGGGCTGGTAGCTATACCTAATAAAGGAGATATACATATGGCTGTATATCATAAGAATGAAGCCTGGTGGATTGACACCTACATAAAAGGCAAGCGCATCCGCCGCAAGATTGGCCCCGACAAAGAAACGGCCGAGCTAGTCGAGAAGGATCTGAAGGTCAAAGCGGCCAAAGGTGAACACCTGGGCATCATGGAAGAGCGCAAGATCCGCTTTGAAGATTTTGCCCGGGAATATTTGGAGTGGTGTCAGGCCAACAAGGCAGAGCGCACATACCAAGTTGACCAGCACATCATCAACCGTCGACTGACACCCTTCTTTCAAGGGCACTATCTGGCCAGCATTAAGCCCAAGGCCTTGGAAGATTACAAAACCCACCGATTCCGGACCATCCAGCCTCGAACCGTGAACCGGGAATTAGCGGTACTGCGTTCGATGTTCACCCGGGCCATTGAGTGGCAGTTTCTCAAAGCACACCCAATGGCCGAAGTCAAGGACTTTAAATTCCAGGAAAGACCACCCGCTTTCCTGACGCCGGATCAGTTGGGCCAACTACTGGAGGCTTGCAACCAGCAGCGCCTCTATGTGTTTGTGATCCTGGCCGCCCATACCGGCATGCGCAAGTCGGAGGTCTTCAATCTAAGATGGTCCGACGTAGATTTTAATCGGGCCGAGTTGACGGTCCGTCAAACCAAAAACAACGAATACCGGATTATTCCCATGAATGAGTTGGTGCGGGACACCTTGAAAGAGCACCCTAGGCACATTACCAGTGAGCTGGTAATGACCCACGGGGACGGAACGCCCTACAAGAAAGTGGACAAGGCATTTCACACAGCGCTTGAGAAAGCAAAGCTTCCCCGCATCCGCATCCACGACTTGCGCCACTCGTTTGCGTCCAACCTGGTCACCGCCGGTGCGCCTCTCAACGTCGTGCAGGAATTACTTGGACACAAAGATATCAAGATGACCATGGTCTACGCTCATCTTGCGCCTAACGCGAAAAGAGCGGCAGTAGATTTACTGTTACAGGACCCACAAGAAGAGGAGAATACCCGCCCGGATGAGAAAACAGCCAGCGCTTCAAAGGACGCCTGATGGCTGGTGACCAAATCTTGACTACGGACCCTGGTTAAAGGATACCAAAGGATGCTAATCGAGGCTAAACATGAAAGCACGCAAAACTTTGGGCGTCAGTGCTTTATGTTGTTTTATAAAGACTTATAAAAGCGCCCTTAACCACACTCGCACTGTAAATCCCCTCTTTTTAACCTGTATTTCACGCCAGTATGGTCAAGTCGCGGTCTGCGAGCGGCAGCTTCACTTTCGCGCCGCCGAGGCGATGGGATTGGCGCAGGCCGATGGCGATCTCGAGGGCTTCGCGGCCGTATTCGCCTGGACAGAGCGGTTCCGTGCCTTCATCGAGGTTGGCGACCAGTCCCTCGATAGCCGCCTGCTGCGAGCTGCGCGGCCGCTTTGGATTGGGGAACTGCCGCCGCACCGGCTCTCTGGTGGTCGGCAGGCGGCTCCACATTTCGAAGTCGGCGTGCTCGTTGCGCGCACTGATCCAGCCATCGCTGCCAATAAAGTCGATGTTCAGCCAACCACCCGTACTGAGGAAAGCGCGCATTCCGTTTTCATAGTATATCATCCCCGTGCCGGACAAATCGCCGTCGCTGGCGGCGATCTCGTCGCTGTCCATATGGCCAAACACCCACTCCGCCGGCGCCCCGGCAAAGAGGCGAAACAGCGCCAGGGTGTGACTGTGACCGCGGGAAAGACTCCAGCCATAATTGCAGACCATAGAGGAAAACTGGCCGATTTCCCCCTTTTTTATGGCCTGCAGACAGGCTTGAAACCACGGACTCCAGTTTTTGTGGCAGGCAATCGCCAGAAGGGTGTTCGTTCTGCGACAGGCCTCGATCATCGCATCGGCTTCGGCCAGGCTGCGACACATCGGCTTGGTGGCGTAGATGGCCTTGACCCCCGCCTCCGCCACATTGATCACGACCTCCGCCCGTTCTTCCGCCCTGGTTGAAATGCTGACGATATCCGGTGCTTCCCTGGCGATCATTTCGCGATAGTCGGTATAGAGCGCCGCGACGCCCCAGCGCCTTTTAAAATCTTCAAGTTGAGCGGGGACGAGGTCGGCAGCAGCGACCAGATCCACGCCCTTTGCTTCGATAATAGCCGGCGCGTGGGCCCACGGATAGCGAAACTGCGGACGCTCGACGTGTTCGTCGTCAATGGTGCTGCCAATCCGTCCGCAACCGATGACGGCTCCTCTATAAGTTGCCAAATCCATTGCCTCCTCGAGTGGGTAAGAGCCCTTTAGCTCCCCGGCAGTAAAGGGCGTGGCCTGCGGCCCCCATACCGGTCCTAGCGCCCTCGGCCCCTGGTCAGGTGCCAGCCATAGCCGTGCTCGCAGGCGTAGACGCGCAATGCGGCACCCTGCTCCTGGTGCAGGATATCGGCGCGGCGCTGGGCCTCCTGCCGGTTGCGGTAGGAATCTTTCGGCGTGCCGTTGGCACCCGTGCACACCGGACAACTGGTGCTGGGCGTCTGTCGATTCTCCGGCGCCAGATGCCACAGACCGCACCTACCGCACTGATACGGGACCAGCCTGCGGCCATACCTGGAACCGGCGTGATCGGCGCCTTCCTGGGCCTCCCCTTTGGACAGATACTCGGTCAGCGGCTTGCCGGAGGTCTTGCCGATGCAGGTCGCGCTCTTTGTCGCCACGTCACAATATTCCCTGTTGAAAGATTATCAGCAATTAACAAAATCAACAATTAACAAAATCAGCGCAAAGTCTGGAGACACTGGGGCGAAGCCGCGCGGGCGGCTTCTTAGGGACTACTCGGCACCAGGGCCGCTTCGACTAAAGCGGCGCACTCGGCAGCGCTGGCACAAACCTTCCGCTTTTCCATGGCGCGGAGATAGGCGAAGATGGCCTCTAGCTTGTCGTTGGAGATCATCTGGGGGGGCATCAGGCTGGCGGCCCGGAAGGACTGCGGATTCCTGACGAAGGCCCTCACCTGGTCGTCATCGCGATACGCGAAAATATTTTGCGGCACGTTGAGTTCGGGTCCCATCTTACCGCCTTGGAGGTTGACGGTGTGGCAGGCGAGGCAGTAGGTGCGGAAGAGCTGGTAGCCGGCCTCGGCCCGGGCCCCGGGGGGTGGCTCGAGGGCCGCTGCCAGCGCGTCGTCGGCCAGCACCTCGATGCTCACCAGCTGGTAGGGCCACGGTCGCGCCTTGAGATCCGTCTCACCGGCCCAGACCAAATAATAGGGCGCCGGTGTCTGCTCGCTCTTGCCCCGCAGCTTAGGGGCCCAGGGCTCGCCCGTTTTGTCCTTGTGATCCAGGAGCGCCGTGGCCACGAGGCCATGACCGTTCTCGACGGCCGCAAAAGGAAAGGTCGTGCGGTAGCCGTCGGCACATACGAAGCGCAGGCTGTGGCGCCCGCGCTCAATGCCCGACAGCCCGGGTATCTGGGCCAGCACTTCGTCGAAGGCATAGCCCTCGAAGCGTGGATTCTTTGCTTTGTAGAAGGGGTCCGTCCCGATGCTGAGCGCGGTCGGGGTCAGGACGGCGAGGGTCTTGGGGTTCAGGTCCAGCCTGGTTACCACCAGGTCCCCGACAGGCGCCGCCTTTGGCGCAGCAGCCTTTGCCTTAGGGGCGGGAAGACCGCGTTCGGCGAGCAGATCCATGGCGCGCGCCACGGGCAGGCGCACGGTGCCTTGCTCCTGATCGACCCAGGCATACTCGGTGAGCACCTCGTTTTCCTCGGCCTGCAGGACCTGGCGCAGATGCGGGCCATCCACCTCCAAACTCGGTTCGGCCAATGGCTCCGCCCGCACCCGGCGCAGCGGGTGCGGCACATCCTCCAGCAGGGGCTGGTAGTATTCGAGGACCTTGTAGAGCACGACGATTGCGACGAAGGAAAAAACGACTAAGGCAGCGACGCCGATGCCGGCCTTCAGCAGCGGACCGGCGGCGACGTCGCTCGTCTCGTGGCCGGCATCCGGGGAAGCAGTGCGTATTTCTTTCTGTTCGCGGTCGTTCATGGCCTCCATACTCCAGGTCCTGAAAAGGTTAATAAATCCCTTCGCCGCATAGGGTAAATCCGCCGGCTCAGGAGCCCTCGTCGAAATAACTGCAGCCGGGGCGCAGATGGGCGCGGACGACTTCCTCGTTCAGTTCGATACCTAAGCCCGGGCCCGAGGGCACCTTGAAGAAACCTTCCTCGATCAGCGGCTGGGGGGACGCAATCACGTCCCAGCGCCAGGGAACCTGGTCGGCGTGGTAGGGAATTTCCATCGTGTGCAGATTGCGCACGGCGGCACAGACGTGGGCAGAGGCCGTCAAACCGAGCGGCGAGGTGATATTGTGAAAGGCGCAGGGCATATAGTAAAGATCGGCCAGATCGGCGATCTTTTTGGCTTCGAGCAATCCCCCCGTACTCGAAGCATCGATGTGGAGCATAGCGCAGGCCTGGGCCTCGATCAGCGGCCGGAAACCGTCGCGCCGGTGGAGGAATTCGCCGGTGCATATGGGTATATTCGTCGCCGCGCTCACCCTGGCCATGGCGTCGATATTCTCGGGCGGCACCGGGTCTTCGAGAAACATCAAATCGAAGGGTGCCAGCCGTTCGGCCAGGAGCAAGACATCGCGGACATTGTAGAGACCGTGGCAGTCGATGCAGATATCCAGGGCGGAACCGGCGGCGCGGCGCGCGGCGGCCACCAGCCCTTCCATTTTTTTTAGTTCGGCCAGGCTCAGGCCGCGGTCGACCGCATCGTGCCGGTGCTCGTCGGCCGAGTGGTCGATATCGAATTTGATCGCCGAAAAGCCATCGGCCTGGCCCTCCAGCGCCCGCTCGGCCCAGGCCTGCTCCGTATTGTCCATATTGGTGCCGTGGCCGACGTCGGCGTAGAGCCGGATGCGCTCCCGGTAGCAGCCGCCCAGAAGCTGGTATACGGGCACGCCCAGCGCCTTGCCTTTGATATCCCACAGCGCCGTCTCGACGACGCTGATGGCCGCCAGCGTCGTGCCGCCGCTCGACTGGCCCGGAGTGCGCTCTAGCAAATGGGTGTAAAGCGGTTCGATATTGAGCGGATCCCGGCCCAGCAGCAGCGGCTCGATCTGCTCTTCGAGGGCGCCGATGACGCCCTTGGCCGGATAGGCCTCGGCGAGGCCGAACAGGCCCGCGTCGGTGCCGACGCGGACATAGATCCAGGGGTAGGAACCTTCGACGACAATAGTTTGTACACTGGTGATCTCCATAGCGAACTCTCCTTTGCCTGCAAGTCGGAACGAATTGTCGATTACTTGCTTTTTATAAAGAAAATTATTCGCCCTCCGGTCAAGTTGAGCGCCACCTGGCCCGCCCAGGGCGGCCCCTTGCACCTTCCCCTGGTTAGCACGAGAACAAACGCCGTTATTAATGGGGCAAAAGAAGTTTCCGAGAGCGAAATCCTCACCCGGACCGGGGTTGCATGGGCGGACGCAAAGCACTGGCGCGCTGCGTGCCCGGTCCGGGCGCCCTGCTCGAAAGCTAGTGGAAAGGATGCAGAGATGTTGAAAATCAGTATGCAGGCGCGCACGCGGCCCGATTCGAGCCTGGAATGGCAGATCGACTTCGCCAAAAGGCTGGGGCTCGACATGATCGACTTTCACCTGGGCAACTTCCCGCGCGATCCGGAGGGCATGATGCAGATCAAGCACCGGGTGCTCAGAGCCGGATTGCCGATCGGCTACCTCGGTTCGGGCGGCGGCTACACCGGCACGGACGCGGAAATCGCGGCCCGGATCGAGAGCGACAAGCAGGATGTCGACGCCGCGGTATTCCTCGGCGCGCCGCTGATCCGCCTGATGAGCGGACGGCCCAAACTGGACGATCCCGATCCGGAGACGACCAGCGCCAGGAGCGCCGCCGCCTTTCGGCAAACTGCCGACTACGCGGCCGCGCGCGGCATTTTCGTCGGCCTGCAGAACCATCCGCCGCCGGCGGCGCCGCGCGGCGAGGACATTCTGCGCATGCTGGAAGCGGTCGACCGGCCCAACGTCACCCACATCATGGACACCGGCCAGTGGTGGGGCTCTATTGGCGCCGACCCGCGGGGCCAGTTCGATCCGGATGTGGACATCTACGAATACATGGCGCAAACGGCCCCACACGCCAGTTCCGTGCGCGCGAAGATCTACAGAATCGACAGCGGCAAAGAGGAGTGGCTCGACCACGAGCGCATCGCGCGCATCCTCTATGACGTGGGCTACAACGGCGCCCTGTGCATCTGTTTTGAAGGCCAGGGCAACAAATCGAGCTACGAGGACTGCATGCGGATGGCCGTGGCCCATTTGCGGCAGGTGGCCGCCGAGGTCTACGGGGTGTGAGCAGGGAACCGAGGACATGCGGCGCTGGTGCACGGCTCACCTCTGCGCGACCGGGCCGCCACTCATGGAGACAAGCCGTAAAAGGCCTCATGCCGCCGCCAGCACCGCCGCCAACCGCCGCGCCACCAATTCTTCCTCGCCCTCTTCCATCATGTAGGGATTGATCGAGAGGCCGTCCTCGCCGCCGGCGGCCTCGATGCGCGGCTCTCCGGCCGACAGCTGGCGGCGAACCTCTGCGGCTGTGAGGCCCACCTCTTGCGCCTCCCACTGAATGGACATGGTGGGCGTCACATTGGAGCGCCCGGGGGCGTGGATCGCAGTTCTCACCGCAGCAAAAGGAGCCACGGCAGCGGCGATCACCTGGAGCCGCCGCTGCCACTCGCGCCACTCGGCTTCGTGGTCGCGTTCGACCCACTGCTCGACGGCGGCCAGCAGGCCCATGATCTCCTCCTTGCCCGCCTTCATGGGACGGCCGATGGAGCCGTGCGGACAGCCGTTGGCAAAGGCCGCCTGGAGCAGTTCCTTGCGGCCCAGCACCAACCCGGAAGCCTGCGGCCCGCGCAGGCACTTGCCGCCGCTGTAGGCCACCGCGTCGACGCCTTGTTCCAGGTACCAGTTGGGCACGTCGGGACGCTCGGCAGCCGCGTCTACCAAGGCGGGTACGCCGCGGGCGCGACCGCTGTCGACCATCTCCTTCACGCCGATCGGGCCGCGCTCGGCGGCGTCGCCAAAAATGAGCAGCATGGCGGTGCGCTCGCTGTACGCCGCCTCCAACTCGGCGCGGCTGGCAACCTGGACGAAGCGCGTGCCCACGGCCGTGACGGCGCGATCGTAGCCCTGGCGGTGGGAGGTCTGAACGATCACCTCGTTCTTCATGCCGCTGGTGTCGGGCAGGCGGGCCACCTTGTCGGGGTCGGCCCCGGCCACGCAGGCGGCGGTAACCTGGGTCAGGGCGGCGGCGCAACCGGCGGTGACCAGACCCCACTCGCACTGCATGACCGCGGCAATGCGGGCCCCTACTCCCTCCATCAATTCGTCGATCTTGACGTAGCGCCCGGAGGCCTCTGCCATGGCCTGCCGCACCTCGGGCAGCACGAGCGAGCCGCTGAGGGTGGTGATGGTACCGATGCAGTTGATCAGCGGGCGAACGCCTAAGTCCTCGTAGCGCGAGACCCGGAGTTTTCTGCTCATAATGCACTCCCTTTATAAAGCGTGTGTGGATCGAGATTATCGCTTCAATTGGGCGCTAGAAACCTATCACCGCACAATCCACAGGTCAAGGTATCGCACCCGTTGAGGCACCGAAATTGCGTGCGATACCGAGTCGCCACAGAAGCGGTCTGGCGCTCGCATCGACGCAACTTCGAGAACGGGAGGCCGCGCGGCTGCGCCCTGGAGCCAGGGCCGGCATATGAGCCGGTTTTAGTCGCCTGGTTCCAGGGCGCGAATCTCGCCAATGGCTTCAACGATCACCGCAAAGCCCTCGACCTGAGCGGGAATTTTACCCTTCAGCTCTGCGCTCTCCTCGGCGACGAAGACTTTGATGCAGGGTTCGCCCTCGATTTCGCCAATGGCGGTACCCACCACCCCGGGAAGGGCCATCCACGCGTCGGTGCGCTCCTCGAGAACTTCCTGGATGCTCCTGGTCGGCATCTGCTTTTCTCCTCCGGTGCCTTCTACAGTTTGCTTTCTACAGCTCAGGACACTACTGCACAGGAGAAGTATCCCAATATTGAAAATAATCATTTTCCCTGGTCTGCAAGCGAGCATGCTCAATCCTTTTTGCGCAGAGGAATCTTCTTCGTCGTTTGCCGGAGGCCAACCCGGAGTGCCGCTGGCCCAAAAATAGAGGAGGGGCATGCCGGACGACATACCCCTCCTCTACAATGCTGGACACCGGATTCGGGCGCTTGAAACTCTGCGGCTCTCCGGTCTATGAACCGTCGACTCCTACCCCGAAGTATGTGAGAATAGGCTCGATGGGAGAACCTATGGTTACCGTGCTGCTTCCGGCAAAAAGGAGAGCGACGGGCTTGTTGCTATGGCTCTTATTTCTGCCTTTGCCGTTGACGACTATGAGCGATCCGGAATCGCCGCCCGCACTGAAACCACCCGGCGATATGATGACCTGATTGACAAAGCGCGCCGTGCCGACGCCGTAACCGACATTGACAGTGGCGTTGATGGCCACGATCTCGCCTTTGGTCAATCCGGTAGTACGGCCATACTTCTTCACCTTCAGGCCGACGCTGGCCGCCATAGTGGTAGAGCGCGGCGTGCCGTAACCGGCAGAGGGCGTCGAACGACCCAGGTTACCAGTCGAGGAAAGCGCAATCGCCGCATCCATCGTGTTATTGGCCGAAGTAGAGATATCGATGGGATAGAAAGCGGAGAGCGTGCCGATTGCGTCCGCCGGATTTGAGCCTCCATCGTAAGACCCTGGCTGGATCACATTATCACCAATAGAAGCGGCATTGGTATTGGCGAAAACGTGGTTGTTGCTCAGAGCGTAGAAGGCGCTACCATTGGTCACTCTGCAGCCGATGGTACCAGCCGTGATGGCCGGGTGACCGGTCGAAACGCCGATGGGCACGGGGCGCGGAAAGCGAGCGGTGGGATCGCTTGGCTCCCCACCATCGCCGCCCGGGCCACCGGGACCGCCGCCGTGGTTGGATCTGTGATGCTGGATGTCAAGAGCGCGAATTTCCCCTGTGACCTTGACGACGACCGGAATGCCGTCCAGACTCTGGGGAATGCCCGCCGGGTCGGCGCTTGCGGCCAGGACCAGAATGGCGGGCCTGCCATTGGAGCCAAGTCCGGTCGCCGTGCCGACGACCCCGCCTTTGGCCATGAGACTCCGGGTGTGGCGGTTTTGCGCGGCCATGGCCTTGCCCCAGCTCGAAGCCTTGGCGGCCGTCTCGAGGGCAGCGTCGTCTTGCGGCGCCAGCGGCCCCTGGTCCGTGCCGCAACCAGCCCAGAATAGGCCGAGGAAAAGAACTGCGGCAACTGCGTAAAGAAAAAAGCGTTTCATGGAGGATTTCCTCCCGTTAGAGTGAAGGTTGACAAGTCGGATTTACCTGCTATTGAAAAACTACTATACTGCTATCGAACCGACTCAGGCCGTCAACCGCCACCCTCTTCCCACCCCTTTTTTCCGCCCCCAAAAACGCCTTTACCAGCGGGACAAAACGGCATTAGTCAAAGATTGCGGACAAGCTGAATCTGCATTGCGCGCGGGCTTTGCTTTCTCCTTCTACCTCCATATCGTATTTCTCGAAGAGCCGGAAGGTCACGGTGCGAAAACGCTCGAGGATATCGTCCATGCGGCCGGCGGGAATGACATAGGTGCGGAGTTCGTAAAGCATTGTGCAGTCCTTTCGGTGCAAACACCGGTAAAATTTGGCTTTCAGCTCGTGCCAGGCCAGCGAAACTTCAGGGCTCGGGAAACGCCCTCTGCCCTAAGCCAGGCCGGGCGCGAACAACTCGACGCAGCCCGTTTCTGATAGGCCGGACGGTTTGTTTGCCAATGCTCTGAAGCTGCTAACTATAGGGGCGCAACTTTCCCCTGTCAAGAAATCCCAGCGCGCCAACCCGGCAGCCCCCGGAAAGAACGCAGCGGCGCGGGCCGCTTGATGCCAGGTGCACTAGCAGGTAGATTTAAAGGCACAAATTCGACCAAAGGTAAAAGGAGGAAAGACGCTATGAATTTTGATCTGCTGCTCAAGGGCGGCCATCTGATCGACCCCAAGAACGAAATCGACCGGCCGCTCGATCTGGCGGTGCAGGACGGCAAAGTAGCGGCAGTGGACGATAATATTCCGGCCGGCCAGGCGCATCGGGTAATCGACGTGGCCGGCCTGTACGTGACGCCGGGACTGGTGGATATTCACATACACGCCTACGCCACGGCGGGTCACCCCCAGGCCTGGGCCGGGGACAACAGCATCTTGCCGGACGGCTTCAGCTTCCGCACCGGGGTAACCACTACGGTAGATACCGGCAGTGCCGGCTGGCGCAACTTCGAAGACTTTCGCTTTCGGGTGATCGACCGCTGCCAGACGCGGCTTTTTGCGCTGGTAAATATTGCCGGGACGGGCATGACCTCCAACGATCACGAGCAGAATCCCTATGATATGGACACCGACCAGACGGCCGCCATGGCGCGGCAACATGGGGATGTAGTGGTGGGCATCAAGACGGCCCACTTCTACGGACCGGAGTGGATTTCGGTGGACCGCTGCCTGGAGGCGGCGGATAAGGCCTCACTGCCGGTGATGATCGATTTCGGCTTTTTCAAAAAGGAGCGGCCCTACTACGCGCTACTGAACCAGAAGCTGCGCCCGGGGGATATCAGCACCCACGTATTCCGCGGACCGACGCCGTGGTTCGATGCCGATGGCAAGGTGCTGTCCTACTTGCACGAGGCCAGAGAGCGCGGCGTGATCCTGGATGTGGGCCACGGCGCCGGCAGTTTCTGTTTCCGCAATGCGGTGCCCGCGATAGCGCAGGGCTTTTATCCGGATTCGATCTCCACGGACCTGCATGTCATGTGCATGAACGAGGGCATGCTCGACATGGCGACGACGATGTCGAAATTCCTGGTCATGGGCATGCCCCTGGTGGAAGTAATCCGCACCTCGACGATCAACCCGGCCAAAGAGATCGGCCATCCGGAATTGGGCCATCTGTCGCCAGGCGCCGTGGCCGACGTGGCGGTGCTGCAGCTGCTGGAGGGGAATTTCGGCTACGCCGACTCCTTCGGCGGCAAGCTGAAGGGCAAGCAGCGGCTGCAGTGCGAGCTGACTCTCAAGGACGGGGAGGTAGCCTGGGACTGGAATGGGCGGGCGGGGATCGACTACCGGGAATTGCCCCCCGACTATGGCATCAGGGAGGGCGAGTATCTGGTGCTGCCGCCGCAGGCGTGAAAGAGAGGGCAGAGCGAGTGCTTGCCTGGCGAATAATGCGACCGGCCGCGTCAAACCCCGCCCTGGCAAGAATTTCAAGTACAGGGCAGGGCGCCCGGGGAAAAACCCGGTCGCGACACAACGCCCTGCAGATCGCAATCGTGGACACAGACCACTTTCCAGTAGAGAGGTTATTATGGCAGATCCAGTAACGCGCGCGCAGGATACGCCGGCCGCCGCTTTCCCATGGGGGGCCATCCGCTGGCTGCACAGCGCAGAGATAAATGCAGACGCGGAACAAACCTTCGGCGTCGTCTTCATCAATGCCGGGCAGCAGAACCCACCGCACTATCACCCCAACTGCGAAGAAATTCTCTATGTCCTTTCCGGCACCTGTACCCACACCTATGGCGACGATGCATACGAACTGGGTCCGGGCGACTCGATCCTCGTTCCCCAAGGCATCGTGCATCACGCCATCAACACCAGCTGGGAACCGCTCCGGGCAATCATCTCCTTTTCCGCCGGTGACCGCCAGACGGTCTTCCTCGAAGAGTGACGCGATCCGACCGGCGCCGGCCGGGTCGCGCAGCCAGAGATTCGCGGCGCGCCAGCCCGTGGAGACTTTAGCTGCGACGACAATAGTGTGAGCATGCGCAAAACGAAGAACCTGGGCATTCTCGCCCACGTCGATGCCGGCAAGACGACGCTGACCGAAGACATGCTTTTTCTCAGCGGCAGCATCCGCGCCATCGGCAATGTGGACAAAGGCACGAGCCTGTCGGACGGCCTCGAGGTGGAAAAACAGCGGGGTATTTCCGTACGCGCCTCCACCCTGTCCTTTGCGTGGAGGGACGTGCAGATCAATCTGATCGATACCCCGGGACACGTCGATTTCTGCGCCGAAGTGGAGCGCTCCCTGCGCGTCCTCGACGGCGTCGTGCTGGTGCTTTCAGCCGTGGAAGGCATCCAGGCACAGACGGCGGCGATCTGGGAGGCCGCCGCCGCCATGGGACTGCCGGTGGTCCTCTTCATCAACAAAATCGATCGGGTGGGAGCGGATTCGGCGGCAGTCCTCGCCGATCTCGAGCGCGAATTCTCCGCCGCTATGTTGCCGCTCAACCGACCCCGGAACGAGGGCGCGACGGCGGCGACGACGTCTTCTCTGCTGCCGCTGCAGGACCCCGATCTGCTCGAAAAGATCGCCGAGAGAGACGAGGTCCTGCTGGAAAAGTACCTCGCCGACGAAGCGCTCGAGCCGGATGCCGTCCACAGCGCCCTGGCCGCCTGTGTGCAACGGCGCGCCCTCTTCCCCGTCCTCTGCGGCAGTTCCAAGAACAATGCCGGCGTCGAGTCGCTGCTCGACGTCATCGCCGCTTATTTGCCCGCCGCCAGCAGCGCTCTGGAAAAACCGGTTTCGGGGGTGGTTTTCCGCGTCGATCACGACGCCAGACTCGGCCGCATTGCCGGCGTGCGCCTCTACGCCGGCCGGCTGCAAAACCGCGACTCCGTGCAGAATTTCACCGCCGGCCGCGAAGAGAAGATCACCCAGATCAAAAAGAGCCTCCTCAATCGCTACGAAGACGCCGCTGAACTCGCCGCCGGGGATATCGGTTTTTTGTGCGGCATGCCCGAGGTGCGGATCGGCGATATCCTGGGCGATCCCGCCCCCGTGCCCGGCAGCTACACACTCGGCGAGCCGCTGCTATCAGTGCAGGTGGCAGCGCGCGAGGAAGCGGACCATGCCCGCCTGGCCGCGGCCCTGCAGCAGCTCTCCAGCGAAGATCCCCACCTGGATTTCCGCTGGGTCGATGAAGAGCGGGAATTGCACCTCAAAATCATGGGCGCGGTGCAGACGGAAATTCTGAGCTCCATCCTGGTCCACCGCTTTGGCATCGAGGCCCACTTCAACGAGCCGACGGTGATCTACAAAGAAACGCCGGCCCAATCCGCCTGCGGCGCCGATAGCTACACCATGCCGAAACCCTGCTGGGCCATCGTCAAATACCTGCTGAAACCCGGCCCCCGCGGCAGCGGCGTGTCCTACCGGTCGGCAGTGAGGGTGGACGATATCAAGCAGAAATACCAGAACGAAATCGCCGCGGCAATCCCCGCGGCCCTGCAGCAGGGCATCAAGGGCTGGGAGGTGAGCGACCTGGAGATCGTCCTGGCAGAGGGCAGCGACCACGTCCTCCACAGCCGCCCCGGCGACTTCAAACTGGCCACCAACATCGCCCTCATGAAGGGTTTGGCGGCGGCCGGCACGGTCCTGCTCGAACCCATTCTCGCTTTCCGCATCGCGGCGCCGGAAGAATTCGTCGGCAAGGTCACGGCCGATATCATCCACATGCGCGGCAGTTTTGAACCGGCGGAAATGAGGCGGGGCCTGTTCGTGCTCCGGGGCCGGTTCCCCCTGGCCACCTCGATGGACTACGCCATCCGCCTCAGTTCGCTGACGGCCGGAAAGGCCCAGCTCTCGGTCCACTTCGACGGCTACGAGGAATGCCCCGACGAGTTGGGGACGGTGCGTCCGTATAGAGGTATTTCGCCTCTGGAGCGCTCCAAGTACATCCTGCAGATGCGCGGAGCCATTACACCTTCGGTGAAGGCCTGAGCCAGGACCTCGTACCGGGCCACCGGAAAACCGCCTGGCAGGGCGCCGGCTGGCGGCTCGTCCAATGCGGCTAAAGCGCCCCGGCCGCCCGCCGGGCGGCGCCGTAGGTTTCGAGTGCGGCCTTTTCATCCCCGTCGAGGTCGGCGCGCGCGGCCAGAGCTGCGGCGACGTGGACAAAGCGCGGCACATCGCGCAAACCCATGATCGTCAGAGCTACGGCTGGATGGCTGAGGACATAGCGGTAAAACTGCTCTGGAGCGGGAGCATCGGGGCCCTTGAACAGCTTGTCATTGCGCCCGGCGTTCATAATGACCACGCCGGTGTCAAAGTTTCGGGCAGCGGCAAAAACGCCGTCCTCCGGCTCTTTCATGGCGCAATTGTACCAGCACAGTACGGTGTCGAAGAGGCCGGTTTCGACCGCCTGCTGGATCTGCGGCCAATCGTGGCCGGTGACGCCGATATAACGCACCAGCCCTTGTTCCCGGGCTGCTAAGAGTGTTTCCAGCGCCCCCCCGGATCCCAGCGCCTGCTGGCGATGCTCGGCAGTATTGAGGTGGTGGAGCTGGTAGATATCGAGATAATCGGTACCCAGCAGGCGCAGCGAGGTTTCCAGATCGCGGCGCGCCCCGGCGGCATCGCGCTGGTTGGTCTTCGATGCCAGGACGAGATCCCGGCGCCTGGAGGCGATCGCCTGGCCAATTACTTTCTCGTCTTCACCATCCCGGTAGGAACGCGCCGTATCGACGTAGTTGACGCCGCAATCGAGGGCGTGCTGGTAGCCTTCGACCGTTTCGCAATAGGCGCCGCCAACGCCGAGACGCGTTACCTCCAGACCGGTGCGTCCCAGCGTGGTGCGCGGTAGGCTATAGGCCATTGTGTTGCCGCTCCTTTCAGGTGTCCTTTCAGGTGTCTTCAGCATCGATCCTTGCGGCTCGCCCTTTTAAAATCGGCCCGACGCGATCGCCCTGTCAAATAAAATGGAGGGCAGGCCGCTCTTTTTCGGGCAATAGTTGCTTTTAACCGTTTCTTGCAGATATTCTCTTTTACATCACCCATCTCCAACCCCCGCTCCAGGTCGCTGCGGGGAGCGGCACTGCCTTTTGCAGGACATGGAGAAATGACGCGGGCGCTAACATTCGAAAACGTATCGAAAACTTACGCATTGGCCAGCGGTGGCAGCAAGTATGCGCTGCGCAGCGTATCGTTTGGCGTCTCCCCCGGCCGCAAGGTGGCGATTGTGGGACGCAGCGGCAGCGGCAAGTCGACGCTCCTGCACCTGGCGGCGGGCATCGACGGTCCCAGCAGCGGCACGGTGCGCGTGCTGGAGCGCGATTTCAATACCCTGTCCGAAGGCGAACGCACCCGGATGCGACGCGATGAAATAGGCTTGATTTTTCAATTTTTTCACCTCCTGCCCCTGCTCTCGGTGCGCGACAACGTGCGCCTGCCGGCCATGATCGCGGGCGATCGCGGCAGCGCGGCCAGGAGCCGGGCCGAAGAGCTGCTGGAGCGGGTCGGTCTGGCCGACCGCCTGGACGACGCAGTGCAGCAGCTTTCGGGCGGCGAAATGCAGCGGGTGGCCATCTGCAGG
>MDTE01161829.1_pt1 | contig 15532 bp, 13 predicted proteins | sample 811231 | NCBI WGS metagenome assembly MDTE01 (sample SAMN05326651, study PRJNA326480) | marine metagenome | isolation source: seawater | place: Indian Ocean: Red Sea | collected 2010 | reverse complement strand
CTGGGTAATTTTAAAATAGGAGTAAAGTAAAAATGTCTAAAGCAAAATTTGAGAGAACCAAACCCCATGTCAATATTGGTACTATTGGTCATGTTGATCATGGTAAAACTACTCTTACTGCAGCTATTACAATGCATCAAGGCGCTCATGGTTTAGCTGAAGTTCGATCATTTGACAGTATCGACAATGCTCCTGAAGAAAGGGAGCGTGGTATTACTATTCAAACAGCTCATGTTGAATACGAAACCGAAAATCGTCACTACGCTCATGTTGATTGTCCTGGGCATGCTGATTATATTAAGAATATGATTACTGGTGCGGCTCAGATGGATGGTGGTATACTTGTTGTCTCTGCTGCCGATGGTCCTATGCCTCAAACTAGAGAGCATGTGCTCCTTGCTAGACAAGTAAATGTTCCCAGTGTTGTTGTCTTTATGAATAAGGTTGATCAGGTTGATGATCCTGAGTTATTAGAGTTAGTTGAGATGGAGCTTCGTGACTTGCTTAATGAATATGATTTTCCTGGCGATGATACTCCGATTATTAAGGGTAGTGCGCTGAACGCTTTAAATGATTCCAATGACGAAGTTGCTAATAAGTGCATTGTTGAGCTAATGGAGGCTTGTGATAGTTTTATACCCGAGCCAGAAAGGGATATTGATAAGCCATTTCTGATGCCAGTTGAAGATGTTTTTAGTATTACTGGTCGCGGTACTGTTGGTACTGGTCGTATCGAGAGAGGAATTATCAAGGTTGGTGATGAGGTAGAAATTGTTGGCATGGGTGATCTGAAAAAGACTACAGTCACTGGTGTAGAAATGTTCCGTAAATTACTTGATGAAGGACAGGCTGGTGATAATGCTGGTTTATTACTTCGTGGTATAGATAAGGAAGATTTAAGCAGGGGGCAGGTGCTTGCAGTTCCTGGTAGTATTACGCCTCATACTAAGTTCAAGGCTAGTGTTTATATTTTGAAAAAAGAAGAAGGTGGTCGTCACACTCCATTTTTTAATGGCTATAGACCGCAGTTTTATTTTAGGACTACAGATGTGACGGGAGTAGTCACTTTACCTGAAGGTACTGAGATGGTTATGCCGGGTGATAATGTTGAGTTTGAAGTGTCACTTATAACGTCAATAGCGATGGACAAGGAGCTAAGGTTCGCGATTCGTGAAGGCGGTCATACTGTTGGTGCTGGTGTTGTAACAGATATTGTTGAGTAAGGATTATAATGGCTGGCAATAGTAAAAGAAACATTATTCAACTTGAGAGCACAGCTGGTACTGGTTACAGGTATACAGTAACCAAAAGCAGGAAATTGCATCCAGAAAGAATTGAATTCAAGAAGTATGACCCAGTCATTCGGAAACATGTTATTTTTAAAGAAACTAAGTAATTAGCTAGGGGAATAGAAGAGTTTTATAAAAATAGGAGAGTAGCTCAACTGGTAGAGCACCGGTCTCCAAAACCGGGGGTTGCGGGTTCGAGTCCTGCCTCTCCTGCGTTATATACTTTTAAATGTAATGATTAAAAAATTTCAACAGTTTGGTTCCGATGTCAAATATGAAATGAGCAAGGTTTCATGGCCTGACTGGAATGGTTTAAAAGGTTCTACATATGTAGTTCTTGTATTTTCTTTGATTCTCACAATTTATCTTTTTGTTGTGGATCTTCTTTTATCTAAATCTGTCTCAGCCGTAATGTAGGATTATATGGATTGGTACACCTTAAGAGTCATTTCTGGTAAAGAAAAAAAAATTAAAGAAAACATATTGTTTGAGCTTAATACTGCAAATTTAAAGGAGAGTGTTGAAAATATTTTAGTACCTACTGAAAATGTGCTTGAGATGAGAGATGGAAAAAAGAAGATAAAGGAAAAAGTCTTTTTCCCTGGCTATTTGCTAATTCATTTAGAAATGAATAAAGAAACAAAATATGTGATAGAAAACGTAAATGGTGTGATTAGTTTTGTCGGATCCAATGGAAACCCAGATTCATTAAAGCCTGATGAAGTAAAAAGATTTCTTGGTGATCATGATGGTGGAGATGGACCAATAAAAATTACAGAAGCTGCTCCTTTTAAGGTTGGTGACTCTGTCAACGTTAAAGATGGGCCTTTTGTAGATTTCTCTGGGGTAGTGCAAGAAGTTAATCATGAGAAGCAGAAATTAAAAGTATCAGTAAGTATTTTCGGAAGGGCAACCCCAGTAGAGCTGGATTATCTGCAGGTTGCTTTAGAAAACTAAGATTAGGATTGTAAAATGGCAAAAAAAGTTATAGGATTCATTAAACTACAAATTCCAGCTGGTCAGGCTAATCCGGCTCCTCCAGTAGGCCCTGCGTTGGGACAGCAGGGAATTAATATCATGGATTTTTGTAAGTCCTTTAATGCAAAGACTCAGGATAAAGCTGGCGATGTCATTCCTGTAGAAATTACAGTTTACGCTGATCGAAGTTTTAGTTTTATCACAAAAACCCCTCCTGCTGCTCGATTGATACTTAAATCTGCTAATATAAAAAAAGGATCTAGCGAGCCAAATAAAGAAAAAGTTGGGACGATTAATGATTCAGATTTAGAAAAAATAGCATCTATAAAAATGGATGATTTAAATGCAAATACCATTGATCAAGCTAAGGAAATGATTAGAGGTACAGCGCGATCCATGGGGATAGAAATTGAGGGTTAGGCCGTGGCAAAAGTAAAAACAAAATCTTTTAACACGGTTTATAACCGTGATTCTTTTTATGATTTAGAAGAGGCAATTGAAATTGTTAAAAAAGCTTCCTCGGTTAAATTTGATGAAACTGTAGATCTTGCTATTAATTTAAACGTTGATCCCCGCCATGCTGAGGAAAATATTAGAATTAGTGCCTCCCTACCCAAAGGGACCGGTAAAAAGGTAGTTTTATTAGTTTTGGCTCAGGGAGAAAAAGTGAAAGAAGCTTTAGATGCTGGAGCAGATTATTGCGGAAATAAGGAATATTTAGATAAAATTAAGGCGGGCTGGGTTGATGTTGATAAAATCATAGCCACTCCAGATATGATGGCTGAGCTCGGTAAGCTTGGGAAAATTTTAGGTCCAAAAGGCCTCATGCCAAATCCGAAAAGTGGTACGGTTACTATGAATGTTGCCAAAGCCGTTTCTGACCAAAAATCTGGTATGGTTGAGCTAAGAGTAGAAAAAACAGGTATTATTCATACTATTTGCGGTAAGGTTTCTTTTGATAGTAAAGATTTAATCGAAAATATAAACCAAATACATAATTCTATTTTGAAATCTAGGCCGCCTTCTGTGAAAGGTCAATTTTTGGAAAAGGTATCAATATCTTCTTCCATGGGTCCAGGTGTGAAAGTAAATATTAACTCAATAGGATAGTAACGTTATGCCTAATCAAAAAAACATTGTTAAACTTGAAGATTTAAACGACAGACTCTCTAAAGCTAAATCGATATATTTTACTGATTATTTAGGTCTTAATGTTTCAGATGTAACTAGCTTGAGAAAAATGTTTTATAATAATAATGTTGATTATGTAGTTGTTAAAAATACATTATTAAAAATCGCTTCAGAGCAAAATAAATTAAATCTGGGGGCTGAGTTGTTTTCTGGATCTACTGCCATAGCTATATCATATGATGAACCTGTTGTAGCAGCAAAAATTATTAAAAGATTTCTAAAGGATAATGATTTGCCCACTATTAAGGGTATCTTCTTTGAAGGTTCTTACCTACATGCAAGTGAGTTTGAGAAAATTGCTAGCTTGCCAAGCAAAGAAGAGTCCCTTACAAAAATCGTTATCATGTTAAAAAGTCCAATTCAAAACATAGTAAACTTACTCAATTCGCCAATGGTAAAGCTTGTAAATGTTTTAAGTGGCCTTAGGAAAAATAAAAGTTAAGATAATTAAAATAAGGAGTTAATAAAATGGCTGTAAAAAAAGAAGATGTATTGGCTTATTTAGAAAATGCAAATATGATGGAAGTATCAGAGCTTATTTCTGAAATTGAGGAGAAATTTGGTGTTTCTGCCGCTGCGCCAGTAGCAGTTGCTGCTGCGCCTGTGGCTGGTGGTGAAGCTGGTTCGGATGCTAAAACTGAATTTGATGTTGTATTAGCTGCGGCTGGTCAGCAAAAAATAAATGTAATTAAGGCAGTTCGTGCTATTACTGATTTAGGTCTTAAGGAAGCAAAAGATTTAGTTGATTCTGCTCCAAAGCCTATTAAGGAGGGTGTTTCAGAGTCTGAGGCTAATGAAATTAAATCTCAGCTTGAAGACGCTGGTGCTGAGGTTGAATTAAAATAATATAATTTAATATAACATAATACTTTTTCTTCTATACTTACATTAGAACAAAAATATAGACCGGAGGATCAATTGGGTTCATTAAATATTTCAAAAAATGGCAGGGTTTCCTTTTCACACATTGAAGAGTTGCTAGAGATACCAGATTTACTAGCTATTCAAACTAAAGCTTATCAGCAGTTTCTGCAAGAGTATGAAGCTCCAGAGGCAAGGCAAGACCTTGGTCTCCAGGGTGTCCTCAATAGTGTTTTTCCAATTGAAGATTCACACAGAAACTATATACTAGAATTTAACTCATATTATCTTGGCCAGCCTAAATATACAGCAGATGAATGCATTGACAGGGGTGTTACGTTTTCAGCTCCTCTAAGAGTTAAGTTGTCTTTACATATCACTGATGAGAACAACAAAAATGAATATGCTCAAAGTATTGAGCAAGATGTATACTTTGGTAACATCCCGTATATGACTGAAAAGGGAACTTTTATAATTAATGGAGCTGAAAGGGTGATTGTCTCTCAGTTGCAGAGATCCCCTGGTGTCTTTTTTGATGAATCAACTCATCCAAATGGTACTAAGTTATATCAAGCTCGAATTATCCCGGCCAGGGGTTCATGGGTAGATTTTACTACAGATATAAATGATTGCCTATTTGTAATTATTGATAGGAGGAGAAAATTTCCTGTTACAATGCTTTTGCGTGCCCTTGGTTATTCATCTAATAGTGACATATGTAAAGCATTTGGAAGTCTAATAACTTTAAAAGTTTCCAAAAAGGAAATTGAAAGCTACATCGGTGCTACTATTACTGAAGATGTTATAGACACGAAAACTGGTGAAATTTTTTACGAGGGTGGTTCTGAATTAACTATGGATGTTTTGGAAAACTTAAAAGACAACGGCGTTGAAGAAATAAATGTCATTGACGGTAATAAAGATTTCTCTTCAATGCTAATTTTAAATACTATTAGCAAAGACCCAACTAGAGATACTGAAAGTGCTCTTGGGGTTGTTTATCAGTTGCTCAGAACAAGTGAGCCGCCTAACCTTGAAACAGCGCAAAAGTTTATAGAACGAATATTCTTTAGTCCAAAGAAATATGATTTAGGGCAAGTTGGAAGATATAGACTAAACCAGCAATTTAACTTAAATGTTCCGGTTGAAGATACTGTTTTAACAATGGATGATATTATTCAAGTTCTTAGCGTACTGATTGAGATGAGAAAAGGTGACCGAGGTGTTGATGATATTGATCATCTAGGAAACAGGCGGGTTAAAACTGTTGGTGAGCAATTGACAAATCAATTTAGTATTGCACTTAGTAGAATGATAAGAACGATACATGAGAGAATGAATCTTAGAGAATCTGAGAGCATAACTCCACAAGATTTAATCAACTCTAGAGTGGTAACCACTGTAATTAATACTTTCTTTGGTACTTCTCAGCTTTCCCAGTTTGGAGATCAGACTAACCCTTTAGCCGAAATTACTCATAAAAGGAGAATTTCAGCATTAGGTCCTGGTGGTTTAACTAGAGAAAGAGCTGGTTTTGAAGTAAGAGATGTTCATTACACTCACTATGGCAGGCTGTGCCCTATTGAAACTCCGGAGGGTCCTAATATTGGATTGATATCTTCCCTGGCTATGTTTGCAGAGGTTAATGATCACGGATTCATTGAGTCTCCTTATAGGGAGGTAGTCAAAAATAATGGTAATTCCAAAGTTACAAATACAATAAAGTTTTTATCTGCTGATGATGAAGATAGAGTTATGGTAGCTCAGGCTAACATTGAAATGGATGATGTTAAAAATATCATTGAAAAAAATATTAGAACTCGAGTCAAAGGGGATTTTCCTATTGTTGGCCCTGAAAGTGTAGATTACGTTGAGGTATCTCCAACACAAATTTTAAGCGTTGCTGCTGCTCTAATACCTTTTCTCGAGCATGATGACGCAAACAGAGCATTGATGGGCTCTAATATGCAGAGGCAAGCTGTTCCACTAATGTATCCTCAAGCTCCTATTGTTGGAACGGGTATTGAAAAAAAAGTTGCTAAAGACTCTAGGTCTTGTGTGGTTTCTCCCGTAGACGGTAAAATTGTATATGTTGATGCAAATACTATTCATATTAAAAGAAAAGATATTCAGGATAGTTTAACTCTTTTTGAAGGCGAAGCAATTCTAGAAATTGATTTAAAGAAATATTTTAGAACTAATCAAAATACTGTTCATAATCAGCGCCCGCTAGTAAAGGAAGGCGAGCAGGTTAAGGCTGGGGATGTCATTGCTGATGGAGCAGCAACAAATCTTGGCGAGCTTGCTCTCGGAGCTAATGTGCACGTAGCCTACATGCCTTGGAGGGGTTATAATTTTGAAGACGCCATAGTCGTTAGTGAAAGATTAGTTAAAGATGATACTTTTAGTTCTGTTCATTGTAATGAAATTGAAGTTGAGGTTAGGGATACAAAAAGAGGTCAAGAGGAGCTAACACCTGAGATTCCAAATGTAAGTGAGGATGCCACTAAAGATTTAGATGAAGAGGGAATTGTTCGAGAAGGCGCTAGGGTTAAAGAGGGAGACATTCTCATTGGTAAGGTAACTCCCAAGGGAGAATCTGATCCCACACCTGAAGAAAAGTTGCTTCGTGCCATTTTTGGTGAAAAAGCTGGTGAGGTAAAAGATGCTTCTAAAAGAGCAGAGCCTGGAATAAAAGGGTGTGTAATAAAAACAAAGCTTTTTGAAAAACAGGCAAAGAGAACAAAGGCTGAGGAGAGGCAGCAGATCAGAGATTATCAAAAGCAGGCGGCAGAGGATAAAAAAAACCTCAAGTCTTCCAGAGATGAGAAATTGCTTTTATTAATGAAAGATCAAATTTCCAATGGTATTAGGAGTAATTCTAATAATAGAACTTTGATAAAAAAATCTACAAAGCTTACGTCTAAGAGATTGTCGGGGTTTGATTTAGAGAGATTTGCTCAAGATTTACCATGGGTGGAAGATACCAAAACCTGGAATAAGATTTCTAAGGTATGGTTATCTTTTCGTAAAGAATGGTCAAGGTTAGAGACTCAGCTTGAGAGACAAGTTTTTAAATTGAAAATTGGAGATGAGCTACAACCTGGGATTCTTAGAATGGCCAAAGTATATGTGGCACAGAAAAGAAAGTTGCAAGTTGGTGATAAAATGGCAGGTAGGCATGGTAATAAAGGAATAGTAGCGACAATTGTTCCTGAAGAAGATATGCCATTCTTAGAAGATGGTACTCCTGTTGACATCGTTTTAAACCCGTTAGGTGTTCCATCACGTATGAACTTGGGTCAGCTCTATGAAGCTATGCTGGGTTGGGCTGGTATGATAACTGGGGAAAAATATTCTACTCCGGTATTTAATGGCGCTACTCCAGATCAAGTTTACAATGAACTCAGCAATGCTGGACTTCCTGTTTCTGGAAAAACAACTTTAATTGATGGTGTTACTGGTGAGGCTTTCGATAATCCTGTTACTGTTGGTGTTTCCTACATGATGAAACTTAGTCATATGGTTGACGATAAAATGCATGCGAGATCCACTGGGCCATATTCTTTAATTACCCAGCAACCGCTCGGTGGTAAAGCCCAATTTGGTGGCCAGCGATTTGGTGAAATGGAGGTGTGGGCATTACAAGCTTATGGAGCTGCTCATACTCTGCATGAAATTTTAACAGTTAAATCAGACGATGTTGAGGGCAGGTCAAAAGTTTACAATTCAATAGTTAGGGGTGAGCAGATGCCTGACTTTTCAGCACCGGAATCATTTAATGTCATGATCAAAGAGCTTCAGGGTCTTTGCATTGACGTCGAACTAGACAATTAAGAGGAAATAAATTGACTTATATACAATCAAATAACCTAGATACTTCTAAATCCTATAATTCCATTACTATCGGGCTCGCATCTCCTGAGGCTATTCTTGCTAAATCATACGGAGAAATATTGAAGCCCGAGACGATAAATTATAGATCTTACAAACCAGAAAAAGATGGTCTATTTTGTGAAAAAATATTTGGGCCTGTAAAAGACTATGAGTGTCATTGTGGCAAATATAAAGGCATTAGATATAGAGGCATCATTTGTGATCGCTGCGGTGTGGAGGTAACTCGAAAAAAAGTTAGAAGAGAGAGAATGGGTCATATTACCCTAGCTGTTCCAATCGTTCATATTTGGTACCTAAGATCCATACCAAGTAAATTAAGTTATCTTGCCGGCAGAAGCACCAAAGAGCTTGAGAGGGTTATATATTATGAAATGTATATGGTTTTAGAGCCATCAGATAGTGGCTTGAAACCCTTTGACTTAATTGAGGAAGAAGAATATCTGGAGTTGGAGGAGAAATATGGGTTTTCAGCAGTAGATGATGAACGAAGAGATAATGATGATTATTTTTATGCTGCTATGGGGGGTGAGGCGATTAAGGAAATGTTGTCTCGAATTAATATAATGGAGCTTAAGAAAGAGCTTGAAGATGTAGTTAAAACATCAAAATCTAAACAAAAAAGAACTGATGCCTTAAAGAGGTTAAAGGTTGCCTATTCATTTGTTCCTGATCCTACTAAAAAGCGGTTGAATAAGCCTGAGTGGATGATAGTTTCAATTCTTCCTGTTATTCCGCCAGAACTTAGACCTTTAGTTCCTTTAGAGGGCGGTAGATTTGCAGCTAGTGATTTAAATGATCTTTACAGAAGAATAATTATTAGGAATAATAGACTTAAACAATTAATGGAGATTAAAGCTCCGGATGTCATTCTAAGAAATGAAAAGAGAATGTTGCAGGAGTCTGTGGATGCTTTGTTCGATAATAGCAGAAGAAAGACTGCAATCAGAAGCGGTTCTCGCAGACCTCTTAAGTCTCTATCTGATATGTTAAGGGGAAAGACTGGTCGTTTCAGACAGAATTTGTTAGGCAAAAGAGTTGACTATTCTGGCAGGTCTGTCATTGTGGTAGGTCCTCAACTAAAATTACAAGAATGTGGTTTGCCGAAGAATATGGCCTTGGAGTTGTTTAAGCCTCATATGATTCGTGAGTTAATGTCAAGAGGTTACACCCAGACTCCTAGAAGTGCGAAGTTGATGATTGAAAATACTGAGCCAGTTGTTTACAAGGTTCTTGAATACGTTGTTAAAGATCATCCTGTCATGCTAAATCGGGCTCCAACGCTGCATAGGCTTGGTATTCAAGCTTTTCAGCCCGTTTTGGTTGAAGGGAAAGCAATACAATTACATCCACTTGTCTGTTCCGCATTTAATGCTGATTTTGATGGAGATCAAATGGCTGTTCATGTACCATTATCATTGGAGGCCCAAATGGAGGCTAGAATGCTGATGTTGGCTAGTCATAATATATTACATCCCGCTAATGGTCAGCCTATAGCAGTACCTTCGCAAGATATGATTCTTGGTTGTTATTATTTGACGAAAATTAAGAATGATGATTTAGGTGAGGGTAAAATTTTTGGCTCAATTAAAGAGGTTGTTATTGCTTTTGAAAATAAGGTCGTAGGTCTTCACGCTAAAATAAACCTTAAGTATAAAAATAAATGGATTAAGGATACTTCTGTAGGTAGGGCAATTTTCAATTCAATTTTGCCCGCTGAGATGGATTTCGTTGATAATTTAATTGATAAAAACTATTAACGAGTATAGTTAATCAATGCTATTTGGTTGTCGGTAATTATAAAACCGTAATTTTCCTAGATGCTCTTAAGGATTTAGGATTTAAAATGGCTACCTCAAGCGGCTTGTCTATATCTGTAACTGATGTACTTATTCCTCAGGAAAAAAATAGTATTCTTTCAAATGCTTTTGATAGGGTAAGTGATATAAAAAATAAATTTGACAGACATGTTTTAACTGAGGGTGAGAGATACAACAAGGTAATAGATGTATGGACTCATACTACAAACCATATTGCGCAAGTAATGGAAAACGAACTAAGAAAAGATAATGCTGGTTTTAATGCTTTATCTATGATGACTGACTCTGGCGCTAGAGGTAGTAAAGATCAGATCAAGCAGCTAGCGGGTATGCGCGGACTTATGGCAAAACCTCAAAAATCAATGAAAGGTGGTGTTGGTGAAATCATCGAGTCCCCAATAACTTCAAACTTTAAAGAAGGTCTATCTGTCTTTGAGTACTTTATATCTACACATGGTGCAAGAAAAGGCTTGGCTGATACAGCGCTAAAAACTGCCGATGCTGGTTACCTAACTCGAAGGTTGGTTGATGTCGCGCAAGATGTTGTTGTCTATGAGCATGACTGTGGTACAATTAATGGTATTTTGATTTCTGATTTAAAAGAAGGCGAGGAGATTATTGAGCCAATTGCTGATAGGATATTGGGTAGGACTATTCTTGACGATTTTATTGATAGAGGTAAAGTCATCGTGAAAGCAGGTTCTGTAATTTCTGAAAAAGAAGCTGAGTTAATTGCTGATAGCGGTGTAGATAGTGTTCATATTAGATCTGTTTTAACCTGCGACACCAAAAGAGGAATATGTGCAAAGTGTTATGGCTGGGACCTATCTCTGCACAAATTAGTTGATATTGGAACTTCGGTAGGTATTAGAGCTGCTCAAAGTATTGGTGAGCCCGGTACGCAGCTCACTCTTCGTACATTTCACATTGGTGGTACTGCGAGTCGAGTTATCGAGCAATCTGAAATGAAAAATAAGCGTGCTGGCGTCGTGGAGTTTTCTGATAACTATGATTTCGCGGTAACAAAGGATGAAGTTGGTATGGAGGTTCGTAGATGTATGGTAAGGCATGCTAAATTAACAATTACTCAACAAAGTGATTCGTCAAATACTGTTTTTAACGTTCCTTATGGTGCTACAATGCTCGTAGAGCAAGGTGAAAAAGTGAAGGCTAAAACCACTTTATTTCAATGGGATCCATATACTGATATCATTCTTGCCAGAGAAACAGGCATCGTGAGACTAAAGGATTTTGTTGAAGGAGAAACTTTTTCTGTTGAATCCGTAGAAACAGGGAAAAAACAAATAGTTGTTATCGAATCAAGAGATAGGAAACTTAGTCCTCATCTTGAAATTGTTGATAAAAAAGGTGAAATTGTTGCTGGTAGTACAATTTTGCCTGTAAAAGCCACTTTGGTAGTTAATGATAAAGAAGAGGTTAACAGAGGGCAAACTCTTGTAAAGATACCAAAGGAGGTCGGTAAATCTAGAGACATCACTGGTGGCCTTCCACGAGTTGCAGAGTTATTTGAGTCTAGAAAGCCAACAAATCCCGCTGTTATGACTGAAATAAATGGTACTGTCAAGTTTGGTGAGACTAGGAGAGGTATAAGGAAAATTCATGTGATTGGAAAAGATGGTGATGAAAGAAAATATTCAATACCTTATGGTAAACATGTCATCGTTCATGAGGGCGATTTTATTACAGCTGGATCTTCCTTGTGCGAGGGTGCAATTTCGCCAGATGATATTTTAAGAGTTCTTGGTCCATCAGCTGTTAGAGAATACCTAGTTAATGAAATTCAAGAGGTGTATCGTTTACAAGGTGTTAAGATTAATGATAAACATATTGAGATAATTGTGAATCAAATGATGCAAAAAGTAAGTGTGAAGGAAGTCGGGGACTCAAGGTTTTTGCAAGAAGATAGGGTAAGTAAAAATGATTTTCTAACTGAAAATGAAAGACTCGCTAAAATGGTTGTAATAACTCTCCCAGGTGATACAGGGCTTGAGGAAGGTATGATGATTGAAAAATATGAATTAAACGAGATAAATAAGGAAGTCAAGGCTGAAGCAAAAGAAACTGCGAAATACAGAAAAACAATCCCTGCAACCTTTGAACCAATTTTAATGGGTATCACAAGAGCATCCTTAAATACGGAAAGTTTTATAAGCGCTGCATCATTTCAAGAAACTACTCGTGTTTTAACAGACGCTGCTACCGCTGGTAAAACTGATTATCTCTATGGTCTCAAGGAGAATGTCGCAGTGGGTAGGTTGATACCAGCGGGTACCGGTACTCCAATGTTTTCCGATGTGCTTGTAGGTGTCGATGCAGAGCCTAAATCTTTAGATAGTGCTGACGATGCTGTTGCGTGATTATAAATTAAAATCATTGATATGTATTTAAAAAACAAATTAAATTGCGAGGCTATGGGAAAATATATATGCCTACTATAAATCAATTAGTTAGAAAAGGTAGAAAGAGAATTCTAAAGAAAACTTCTACCCCTGCTCTAATGAGTAATCCGCAAAAGAGGGGAGTTTGTACAAGGGTCTATACTACTACTCCCAAAAAGCCTAATTCAGCCTTGAGGAAAGTTGCTAGAGTTAGACTAACAAATTCCACTGAGGTTACGGCATACATACCTGGAGAGGGTCATAATTTGCAGGAGCATTCTATAGTTTTAATTGAAGGCGGTCGTGTCAAAGATTTACCGGGGGTTCGTTATCACATTGTTAGAGGTACCCTAGATACTGCTGGTGTTGATGATAGAAAAACTAGTAGGAGCAGATATGGTGCAAAGAAACCAAAAGCTTCTTAGTTTGAAAGTTTGATATGAGAAGAAGACGACCAGAAAAAAGAACTATATTGCCTGATACTAAGTATGACGATTTATCCGTCGCCAAGTTTATAAATTATATCATGGATAGTGGTAAAAAAGGCGTAGCTGAGAAAATATTTTACAACGCAATGGATTTGATTCAAAAAAAGACTAAAACTGATGGTTTAAAGATATTTAAAAAAGGTATTGAAAATACTTCGCCATCTGTAGAGGTTAAATCTAGAAGAATAGGTGGTGCTACTTACCAAGTCCCAATTGAAGTTCCGAAGAAAAGGGCATTTTACTTAGCTTCATTGTGGATTATTAATGCGTCTAATAATTCTACAGGAAGGCCGATGTCTGAAAAGCTAGCAAGTGAACTCATAGCAGCTGCAAATGGTGATGGTAATGCTATTAAGAAAAAAGAAGATACTCACAGAATGGCTGACGCCAACAAAGCGTTTGCTCATTTTAGATGATGGTTCAAGGGAATACATGAATGGGCAACAATTTAAATAGTTTTAGAAATATTGGTATAATGGCTCATATTGATGCTGGTAAAACTACATTAACTGAGCGAATACTTTACTACACTGGAGTTACCCATAGAATAGGTGAGGTTCACGATGGTGCTGCGACAATGGATTGGATGGAACAAGAGCAAGAGCGAGGTATTACCATAACCTCTGCCGCTACTACATGCATTTGGAATAAACACCGTATCAACATTATCGATACCCCAGGTCACGTAGATTTTACTGTTGAAGTTGAAAGGTCTCTCAGGGTTTTGGATAGCGCAGTGGCAGTTTTTTGTGCAGTTGGTGGTGTTGAGCCTCAAAGTGAGACTGTTTGGAGACAAGCTGATAAGTATGATGTTCCTAGGATAGCTTTCGTAAACAAAATGGACCGGGTTGGTGCAGATTTTTTTAATGTTATGGATATGGTAAAGGATAGACTTGGTGCGAATCCTCTACCTGTAGTTATTCCAATTGGTTCTGGTGAAATGTTTACCGGTATAATTGATTTAATCACGATGAGGGCTATTTTGTATAACGAATCTTCAATGGGTTCTAGGTTTGACGAAGCTGACATTCCTGATGATTTGATTGAAATATCAAAAAAATGGAGAAAGCACTTAATTGAAGAAACAGCTTCTTACGATGAAAATCTTTTAGAAAAATTCATATCTGATGAAGAAATTACTGATGAGGAGCTTAGATCTGCCATTAGAAAAGGTTGTTTAGATAATACTTTCATTCCAATGTTTTGCGGGTCTGCTTTCAAAAACAAAGGCGTTCAAAGACTTCTAGATGCAGTAGTTGACTTTTTACCATCGCCAATTGATATTGGGGAAGTAAAAGGTACTTTACCACGAGACTCCGAAACCGTATTATCTAGGTTTCCAAATGTTGAAGAGCCATTCAGTGCTCTTGCATTTAAAATTATGACTGATCCTTATGTGGGAAAATTAACGTACATGCGAGTTTACTCTGGTAAATTAGAATCTGGCTCTTATGTTTACAATTCTACTAACGGAAAGAAGGAAAGAATTAGTAGGGTTCTTCTAATGCATTCAAACAAAAGAGAAGATAGGGATGGTGTAGAGGCTGGTGAGATTGTTGCTGCTGTAGGTCTGAAAAATGTAAAAACTGGTCATACTTTATGTGATCAATCAAATCAGATTGTTTTAGAGTCTATGGATTTCCCAGAGCCTGTTGTGGCAGTATCGGTAGAGCCTGTTAGCAAAGCAGACCAGGATTCATTGTCAAAATCTTTGGCTAAATTAGGTGAGGAAGATCCTACATTTAGAGTTTCTACTGATGAAGAGACAGGTCAGACTATCATTGCTGGTATGGGAGAATTACATCTTGAAATTCTTGTTGATAGGCTCTTGAGAGAATTTAAGGTACAAGCTAATATCGGTAAGCCTATTGTTGCCTATAGAGAATCTATCACTAAATCTGTTGAGAATGTTGAAACTAAATTTATTCGTCAGTCAGGCGGCAAGGGGCAGTATGGTCATGTTGTTATCAATATCGAGCCTAACGAGCCTGGTAAGGGTTACCACTTTGAAAATAAAATAGTTGGCGGAGTTATTCCAAAAGAATACATCCCATCTGTTGATAAGGGAATGCAAGAAGCTTTGAAAAATGGAGTCATTGCTGGCTATCCAATAGAAGATATTAAAGTGGAGTTGATATTTGGCTCATATCATGATGTTGATTCCTCTGAGATGGCTTTTAAAATAGCTGGATCTATGGCTATTCAGGATGCATGTAAAAAAGCTAGTCCGAAGCTTATGGAACCTATAATGGAAGTAGAAGTTGTCACTCCAGATGAATATCTAGGTGACGTGATGGGGGATATTAGCTCTAGGAGAGGTAAAATTGATGGAATGAGTCAAAGAAATGAAGCTCAAGTTATTAAGGCAAATGTTCCATTAGGTAACATGTTTGGGTATGTGACCGATTTAAGATCTATAACTCAAGGAAGAGCAGTATTTCACATGCAGTTTTCACATTACTACCAGGTTCCTGCTTCAGTAGAAACAGAAATTATGGAAAAAGTACACGGTAAAGCTGGGTAATTTTAAAATAGGAGTAAAGTAAAAATGTCTAAAGCAAAATTTGAGAGAACCAAACCCCATGTCAATATTGGTACTATTGGTCATGTTG
>MDTE01043615.1_pt1 | contig 15532 bp, 14 predicted proteins | sample 811231 | NCBI WGS metagenome assembly MDTE01 (sample SAMN05326651, study PRJNA326480) | marine metagenome | isolation source: seawater | place: Indian Ocean: Red Sea | collected 2010 | reverse complement strand
GCGCTTGCCGAGCAGGTTCTGGCGGAAGCGGCCCTGCTTGCCCTTGAGCATGTCGGACAGCGACTTGAGCGGACGCTTGTTGGCGCCGGTGATCACGCGGCCGCGGCGGCCATTGTCGAACAGCGCGTCGACCGCTTCCTGCAGCATGCGCTTTTCGTTGCGCACGATGATGTCGGGCGCGCGCAGTTCGATCAGGCGCTTGAGGCGGTTGTTGCGGTTGATGACGCGGCGATAGAGATCGTTGAGGTCGGACGTCGCGAAGCGGCCGCCATCCAGCGGCACCAGCGGGCGCAGCTCGGGCGGGATCACGGGGACGACTTCGAGAATCATCCATTCGGGGCGGTTGCCCGATTCGATGAAGCTTTCGACGACCTTGAGGCGCTTGATGATCTTGGCGGGCTTGAGCTTGGACTTGGTGGTCTCCAGCTCTTCGAGAAGGTCGGCCTTCTCCTGCTCGAGATCGAGGTCCATCAGCATGTTCTTGACGGCTTCCGCACCGATCCCGGCGGTGAAGGCGTCTTCGCCATACTCGTCCTGCGCTTCGAGCAGCTCGTCCTCGGTCATCAGCTGGAAGCGTTCCAGCGGGGTGATGCCCGGCTCGGTGACGATGTAGTTCTCGAAGTAGAGAACCCGCTCGAGCACCTTCAATTGCATGTCGAGCAGCAGGCCGATGCGCGAGGGCAGCGACTTGAGGAACCAGATATGCGCGACCGGCGCGGCCAGTTCGATGTGGCCCATGCGCTCGCGGCGGACCTTGGTCACGGTGACTTCGACGCCGCACTTTTCGCAGACGACGCCCTTGTACTTCATGCGCTTGTACTTGCCGCACAGGCACTCGTAGTCCTTCACCGGGCCGAAGATGCGCGCGCAGAACAGGCCGTCACGCTCGGGCTTGAACGTGCGGTAGTTGATCGTTTCGGGCTTCTTGATCTCGCCGAAGGACCACGAACGGATACGTTCGGGCGACGCGATGCCGATCTGAATCTCGTCGAAGGTTTCGGGCTTCGCGAGCTGGTTGGTGAATTTGGTCAGTTCGTTCATTTCTCACATCCCTTTGAGGGGAAAACAGGGGGCGGAGGGGACGGGCGACCCGCAAAGGGCCGCCCCGCCTCCCGTTATTCAGCCGCGATCTGCATGCCGTCTTCGTCGTCCTCGTCCGCGATGGACTTGAGTTCGACGTTGAGGCCCAGCGAGCGCATTTCCTTGACGAGCACGTTGAAGCTCTCCGGAATGCCCGCCTCGAAGGTGTCGTCGCCCTTGACGATCGCTTCGTAGACCTTCTGGCGGCCGACCACGTCGTCCGACTTGACGGTGAGCATTTCCTGCAAGGTGTAGGCCGCGCCGTATGCCTGCAGCGCCCACACTTCCATTTCGCCGAAGCGCTGTCCGCCGAACTGCGCCTTACCGCCCAGCGGCTGCTGGGTGACGAGGCTGTACGGCCCGATCGAGCGTGCGTGGATCTTGTCGTCCACGAGGTGGTGCAGCTTGAGCATGTAGATGATGCCCACGGTCACCTTGCGGTGGAAGGCTTCACCCGTGCGCCCGTCGAACAGGACGGACTGGCCATCGCCGTCGAGGCCCGCCTTTTCGAGCTGCACGGTCACGTCGCCTTCGCGCGCACCGTCGAACACCGGCGTACCCATCGGGACGCCGCGAACGAGGTTGCCCGCCAGCTCGGAGATTTCCTCGCCCGAGCGACCTTCGATCGTCTCGTGGTAGTCCTCGCCGTAGACTTCCTGCAGCTTCTCCTTGATCGCCGCGGGTGGCTCTCCGGGCTGGGCGTCGGGGTTGCTGGCACGCCAGTCTTCCAGCGCATCCTTGATCTGGTGGCCCAGGTTGCGGGCCGCCATGCCGAGGTGCGTTTCGAAGATCTGCCCGACGTTCATGCGCGAGGGCACGCCCAGCGGGTTGAGCACGATGTCGACCGGCGTCCCGTCGGCGAGGAACGGCATGTCCTCTTCCGGCAGGATGCGGCTGATGACACCCTTGTTCCCGTGCCGACCGGCCATCTTGTCGCCCGGCTGCAGCTTGCGCTTCACCGCGACGAAGACCTTGACCATCTTGAGCACGCCCGGCGCCAGCTCGTCACCGCGTTCGAGCTTTTCCTTGCGGTCCTCGAACTTGGCGTCGATGCCCTTCACCGCCTCGTCGTACTGGCCCTTGATCGCTTCGAGCTGTGCCTGGCGATCGTCGTCTTCCACCGCGAACTTGAACCATTCGTGGCGATCGACGCCTTCCAGCACGTCTTCGGTGATCTCGGTGCCCTTCTTCACGCCCTTCGGCGCAGCCGAAGCGGTCTGGCCCACCAGCATGTCGCGCAGGCGGTTGTAGGTCGCCCGGTTGAGGATGGCGCGTTCGTCGGCGCTATCCTTGCGCAGACGCTCGATTTCCTCGTTCTGGATCGCGCGCGTACGGTCGTCGATCTCGATCCCGTGGCGGTTGAACACACGCACTTCCACGACCGTGCCGGCAACGCCCGGCGGCAGGCGGAGCGAGGTGTCGCGCACATCGCTGGCCTTTTCGCCGAAGATGGCGCGCAGGAGCTTTTCTTCCGGCGTCATCGGGCTTTCGCCCTTGGGCGTGATCTTGCCGCACAGGATATCGCCCGGGTGCACTTCTGCCCCGATATAGACGATGCCCGCTTCGTCGAGGTTGCGCAGCGCTTCCTCGCCCACGTTGGGAATGTCGCGGGTGATGTCTTCCGGCCCGAGCTTGGTGTCGCGCGCCATCACCTCGAATTCCTCGATATGGATCGAGGTGAACACGTCGTCCTTCACGATGCGTTCGGAGATCAGGATACTATCCTCGTAGTTGTAGCCGTTCCAGGGCATGAACGCGACGAGGCTGTTCTTGCCCAGCGCCAGCTCGCCCAGATCGGTCGAGGGACCGTCGGCGATGACATCGCCTTCCTCGATCGTTTCGCCCACCTTCACCAGCGGGCGCTGGTTGATGCAGGTGTTCTGGTTGGAGCGCTGGAACTTCTGCAGCGTGTAGATGTCGACGCCCGACTGGCCGGGTTCGACATCGCCGATCGCACGGATGACGATACGCGTCGCATCGACCTGGTCGACGATGCCGCCGCGCTTGGCGGTGATCGCCGCGCCCGAATCGCGCGCCACGGTTTCTTCCATGCCGGTGCCGACCCACGGCGCTTCCGCCTTGACCAGAGGCACGGCCTGCCGCTGCATGTTGGCGCCCATCAGCGCGCGGTTGGCGTCATCGTTTTCCAGGAACGGAATGAGCGACGCACCGACCGAGACGAGCTGCTTGGGGCTGACGTCCATCAGCGTGATGGTTTCGCGCGGAGCCATCAGGTTGTCGCCGCTCTGGCGCGCCGAGACCAGCTCTTCCACGAAGCTGCCGTTCTCGTCGAGTGCGGCGGATGCCTGCGCGACGGTGTGCTTCTGCTCTTCCATCGCGGAAAGGTAGATCACCTCGCTGGTGACCTTGCCGTCGATCACGCGGCGATACGGCGTCTCGATGAAGCCGTACTTGTTGACGCGGCTGAAGCTGGCGAGCGAGTTGATCAGGCCGATGTTCGGCCCTTCGGGCGTCTCGATCGGGCAGATGCGGCCATAATGCGTGGGGTGAACGTCGCGGACTTCGAAGCCTGCGCGCTCACGCGTCAGGCCGCCCGGGCCGAGCGCGGAGACGCGGCGCTTGTGGGTGACTTCGGACAGCGGGTTGGTCTGGTCCATGAACTGCGAGAGCTGGCTGGAGCCGAAGAACTCGCGCACCGCGGCCACGGCGGGCTTCGCGTTGATCAGGTCGTTCGGCATCACGGTCGACACGTCGACGCTGCTCATACGTTCCTTCACCGCGCGTTCCATGCGCAGCAGGCCGACGCGGTACTGGTTTTCGAGCAGTTCGCCGACCGAGCGGACACGGCGGTTGCCGAGGTTGTCGATGTCGTCGACTTCGCCCTTGCCGTCCTTCAGGCCGACGAGCTCCTTCACCACCGCCAGGATGTCTTCCTTGCGCAGCGTGGTGACGGTGTCTTCGGCGTCGAGTTCCAGACGCATGTTCAGCTTCACGCGGCCGACGGCGGAAAGGTCGTAGCGCTCGCCATCGAAGAACAGGCCTTCGAACAGCGCTTCGGCGGTTTCCTTGGTCGGCGGTTCGCCCGGGCGCATCACCTTGTAGATGGCTTCCAGGCCTTCGTCGCGGTTCTCGGCCTTGTCGACCTTGAGCGTGTTGCGGATCCACGGGCCGGTGTTGACCTCGTCGATGTCGAGCAGTTCGACCTGGTCGACGCCCGCGCCGTCCAGCACCTCAAGGTGCTCGACCGACACTTCGTCGCCCGCCTCGATGTAGATGCGGCCCGTGCCTTCGTCGATCATGTCGCGCGCGGCGTAGCGGCCGATGATTTCCTCGGTCGGCAGCAGCAGCATCTCGAGCCCGTCCTTGGCGGCCTTGTTGGCTGCACGGGGGCTGATCTTCTGGTTGGCGGCGAAGACTTCCTCGCCCGTTTCGGCATTGACCAGCGGGAAGGTCGGCTTCGATCCGCGCCATTGTTCGGCGACGAAGGGAATCGTCCAGCCATCATTCGCGCGCTTCCAGGTCACGCGGTCGTAGAAGTGATCGAGGATATCCTCGCTATCGAGACCCAGCGCATAGAGCAGCGAGGTCACGGGCAGCTTGCGCTTGCGGTCGATCCGGACGTTGACGATGTCCTTCGCGTCGAATTCGAAATCGAGCCACGAACCACGGTACGGAATCACGCGCGCGGCAAACAGCAGCTTGCCCGAGCTGTGCGTCTTGCCGCGGTCATGGTCGAACAGGACGCCCGGCGAACGGTGCATCTGCGAAACGATAACGCGTTCGGTACCATTGACGATGAAGGTGCCGTTCTCGGTCATGAGCGGCATGTCGCCCATGTAGACTTCCTGCTCCTTGATATCGAGCACGGAGCGGGCTTCGGTGTCCTGGTCCACTTCGAACACGATCAGGCGCAGCGTGACGCGCATCGGCGCGGCATAGGTGATCCCGCGCTGGCGGCATTCGGTGGTGTCGTACTTGGGCGGTTCGAGTTCGTAATCGACGAAGTCGAGCTCTGCCGTGCCGGCGAAATCGCGAATCGGGAAGACGCTGCGCAGGGTCTTTTCGAGGCCCGAGACGTAGTCGATTTCCTTGTCGGAACGCAGGAACTGTTCGTAGCTTTCGCGCTGAACCTCGATCAGGTTCGGCATCTGCACCACTTCGTGGATGTCGCCGAAGATCTTGCGGATGCGGCGCTTTGCCGTGCCCGTCTTGGCCGTGCCGCGCTTCATCGGAAGCTTGGCGTCGTCGTTCGCGCTCTTGGTCGCCATAAGTCGAAAGAACCTTTTTCGCCGTTCGCGGGGCAGACGAAGGCACGCGCCCCCGTCCGGTCCTGCGAGAATAGAATTGTCGCTGCACGAGGGAACTGGCCGGAAACGGCGGAGATGGGCGGCGCGCGGGAGAATCCGCATGCCACTGGTTTCTGTCCGCCGCGATTGCTCTGGCCCGCCGCTTCCTTTCCTGGATCCGAATCTCGCGCGTGATTCGGCCTTGCTCGAAGCTGGCGTGAGCGCGCCATGTAGGAATCCGCAGGGAGATTGTCAAAGATTCGGGAAATTTTTCGTTTATCGATCAGTGTCTTATCGTTTTTCGATATTTATCGATTGACGATAAGTCGGCGCCGGATTATTGAATATCGATATCGGACACAAAGGAGATCGATAAATGACCAGCACGACCCAACGCATCGCCGCCGCCTTCGCCGCCATCCTCATCGCGACCAGCAGCCTGACCGCGATCGTCACCGTTCCGCCGGCCGACAGCGCGCCTGCCATCGCATCGCTGGCGACGCCCGACCTGGCCTGACCGCCTTTTCGACGAGGGAGATATCCCATGCACGACCTTACCAAACATCTCTTCGCCTTTTGCGCCGCACTGCTTATCGCCGGCGGCAGCATCAACGCCGTGACCAGCGTGCCCGCGTCCGCATACGCGCAGCCGACCGGCGCCATGATTGCCACCGAACTGGCCTGACCCAAGGCTGCACGACTTTCAGGGAGACACCGCATGCCCAAAGCCATCAACGACCCGCTACTGCTTATCGGCAAAATCTTTGCGATCATCCTGCAGGTAGCAATGGCGATCGGGGCGATTGCGCTCGTCATCGCCATCCCGACCATCCTCTTCGCAGGCGGCTACGTGGAAGCGGAAATCGCCCGCGAAGCGCCCCAGATTACCGAGCGCTTCCCCACCATCTGGATCGCCGCGATCATGGCAATTGGCCTGGCTATCGTGGCCATGCTGTTCGTCTTCTTCGGCAAGCTGCGGCGCATCATCGGCACCGTGGGAGAGGGCGATCCCTTCCAGCCGGAAAACGCCCAGCGCCTCAGCCTGATGGCGTGGCTGATGCTGGGCACGCAGCTCGCGCTGATCCCCGCCGGGGCCATCGCAATCCCGCTCGCCAGCTATGCCGCTGCGGTGAAGGAATCCGGGATCGAGGACGTCAGCTTTTCCTTCGACAGCGGCGGCTTCGACATGACGGCATGGCTGCTCGTGGTGATCCTGTTCATCCTCGCCCGCGTGTTCCGCCACGGCGCCGCGATGCGCGAAGACCTGGAAGGAACCGTGTGATGGCCGAAACGGAAGGAACCCGAATCATGGTCAAACTGGACGACCTGCTGCACGAACGCCGCATGACGCTGACCGAACTGGCCGAAAGGGTGGGCATGACGCTGGCCAACCTCTCCATCCTCAAGACGGGCAAGGCCAAGGCGATCCGGTTTTCCACGCTGGAAGCGATCTGCCGCGAGCTCGAATGCCAGCCGGGCGATCTGTTGAGGTACGACCTTGGCTGAGGCCCCGGAGCGAGGGTTGCCAAGACCAGCCGACCATGGGGCGCCGCGCCCCTTCGCCGAAACATGATTGCTTGCCGAAGGTCGCTGCAAAAATCTGCGCCCCGCCCGATCCGGCGGGGCGTTTTTTGTGGCGAAACGATGGCGGCTGGATTATGGGACCCCGGGTATGTCCGTCTCTCCGATCGTGAGGATGGTGCCGGGCCTACCAACCTACACAGGGAATTGCACATTATGAAGAAGATCGTTGCCGTCGCTGCCGCGACCACCCTCGCTTTCTCGCTCGCCGCTTGCGAAAGCCAGGCCGAGGAAGAAACCGAAGCCGCCGCCGAAGTCCTGGACGAACAGGCCGAGCTGAATGAAGCGGAAGCCGATCTCGCCGACGAGATGGCCGAAGACGCAACCGGTGCCGAGGAAGAAACCCTCGAAAACGAAGCCGATTCGCTCGAAGCCGACGCCGAAACCCAGGAAGAAGTCGCCGACGAGATCTGATCTCGCTGCGGTTTTCGACCGGAAAAAGGCGGCCGCGCAGTCCCTCGGGATTGCGCGGCCGTTTCCTTTTGGGTCCGGGTGATCAGCCCTCGCGGCAGCGGATCCAGTGGCGCTTGCCCTTGTAGGTAACGGACCCGTCGTAGGTATCGCCATTGCGCGTCGCCCTGACCACCGCGACCCGCTCTTCCGCCTGTTCATCGGTCAGGAGGAGCCGGAGTTCCTCGTCGTCGAACCACCATTGCGGGGCATGGACGGCAATGTCCTGCCCATCCACGCGCAGGCGATGCTTGAACAGGTCGGAACCCGCCGTGTGGCCGAAGCCCAGGCTGATATCGATCGATGGCTCGGACGCCGTACTACAGTACATCCCGCCCGTCGCATGGGCGGGGCTGGCGAGGAGGCCGAGGGCGGCCAGGGCAATCAGCTGTCTGCGCATGGACAGCAAGCTGGCGTGCGCCGCCTGAACCGGGAGTGGACGGAGCGTCGGGCCACCGCTTGCGCTTGACTTCGCGCAGCCTCGCGCTAAGTGCGGCCCCGTTCGCATGCGGCGTCAAATCCGCTGCGAGCATCCGTCCGAGACAGTTGGTGAAGGCAATCGGGCCTTCTTAATTTCCAGCCTAGACGGGGAAACGAGATTTTTCGCGGTTCGCCACTTCGGTGTGCGCCGCAATCGACATCCCGAAAGCGGATGCACCTCCTTCCCTTGTCAAACGGACCCATGGCCTCGCAGCTTCTGCCGCGGGGTCGAACGTGAGCCGGTCGTGCGTGGCGAAAGCCGGGTGCGGCCATAGTGAAGGAGTAAGCATGGATCGTTCGCAAAAAACCGATGCGGTCGCTCAGCTGAACGACGTCTTCAACGAGGCGGGCGTGGTGGTCGTCACCCGCAACCTCGGCCTGACGGTGGCAGAGTCCACCGATCTGCGCGCGAAGATGCGTGAAGTGGGCGCGACCTACCAGGTTGCGAAGAACCGTCTTGCCAAGATCGCCCTCAAGGACACCGACTATGCAGGTATCGAAGAATACCTGTCCGGTCCGACCGCCCTCGCATACAGCGAAGATCCGGTCGCCGCGGCCAAGGCCGTGGTGGAGTTCGCGAAGACCAACGACCGCCTCGAAGTGGTCGGTGGCTCGATGGGCTCGCAGGTGCTCGACGAAGCCGGTGTGAGGTCTCTCGCCTCGATGCCGAGCCTCGACGAACTGCGTGGCAAGCTCGTTGGTCTGGTCAACGCCCCCGCGACGAAGATCGCGCAGGTCGTCAATGCCCCGGCGAACAAGCTGGCCCGTGTCTTCGGCGCATATGCCGCCAAGGACGCTGCGTAAGACGTTTTTCCGCACGACATATCCGGCCGCGGCCAGAGGCCCGGCCACGCTATTATTTGGAGTGAATTATCATGGCTGACATCGCCAAGCTTGTTGAAGAACTTTCGAAGCTGACCGTCCTCGAAGCGGCAGAACTCGCAACCGCTCTGGAAGAAGAGTGGGGCGTGAGCGCCGCTGCCGCCGTTGCGGTTGCCGGTCCGGCTGCCGGTGGCGACGCCCCGGCTGCTGAAGAAAAGGACGAATTCGACGTCATTCTCACCGGCGACGGTGGCAAGAAGATCCAGGTCATCAAGGAAGTCCGCGCCATCACCGGCCTGGGCCTCACCGAAGCCAAGGGTCTCGTCGAAGGCGCGCCCAAGCCGCTCAAGGAAGGCGTCAACAAGGCCGAAGCAGAAGAAATCAAGGGCAAGATCGAAGCCGCTGGCGGCACGGTCGAACTCAAGTAAGCTCTTCTCGCTTACGAGTGACAAGGAAGGGGCGGTGCCAGCGATGGCGCCGCCCTTTTTCGTGTCCATTCCCTAAAGCCTGGGCGGACATCCTTCTTCCGGCGAGACGACCGGTATCGGCGACAGATCGGGCTCAGGCCCCTTGGTATGGTCCTGCCCGGGATCGACCAGCCGTCCCATGAACAGGATTGCGCCAGAGCGCTTGTCGCGCAGCAAAAACATGAAGGGATGGTCGGCGCGGAAAACAAACGGCGGCGGAGCGGACCGTGGGCGGCTGCTCGATACCACTATGACGCCCATAACCACGGCTGTTGCCGCAGCCGCCTCCGATCCCTGCTCGTCCAGGTCGATATTTGCCTGATGGATCACGTTCGTAATCATGAGGCCGCACCAATCGGGATTTGCAGCCTGCGGGAACAACGCCATCCGATCGAAATTGGCTTGCCCTGAAAAGGGGAGCGGTGCGCCCATCGACTCGATCGTTTTGCGAAGGTCGCCATGCCAGTCGAGGCTCAGTTTGGGCAGCGTCAGCACGGTGTCATAAGGCTCCGCCGCGTCGAGCTCCTCAAGCCAACCTTCCAGCCGCCGCGCGGTGAGGCTTTTCTCCAGTCGCGCAAGGCCATCCGCCTCTTCAGGCAGGATCGCAACCATGGTGACTTCCTCGCCGGCATAGGGCAGCTCGACCAGTTTGACCGAGCCTTTCTCGATCCCGCGAAAGTCCTCCCGGCTGTGCATCAATTCGGTTTCGATCTCTCTGCCATCGGCAAGCAAGAACGGCTCGGTCTGCGTTCCTCCTGCATAGAACGGCTTCAACCAGTCGGCCTTCCAGTAAATCGCATTGACCAGCACCGCCGCCGTCTTTCTCCGGATCACGCCCTTCCCGATCAGTTCCTCGATGCGATCCTGCGTGCGGCCCGCCACCCAGCGATTGATCTGTGCTCGCGCTGCTTCGGGATCGGCCTCGAAATCGACGCGGCGGAACGAGCCGGAGGCTTCGCGCCGCAAGTCCGCTTCGAACTCGGGAACGAGGTCAAGCTCGTCGCTCACCCAGAACGCATTCGCGCTGCGCAATTCGCGGCCTTCGCCCGACAGGTCCATCATTCGGTCGAGCGCGCCTGCCGCAGGCAGATAAGCTGTCGGTCCGCCGGGGAAATGCATCACCTCTCGCAGCTGCCCGGCAGTCTCGCCATCCGCGCCACGATAGGCGAATCCCATGGCGAGCGAGATGCTGGCCGGCGAGAAGAAGAGGTTGTCCCCCTCCCCCGCCACTTCGCGATACAGGTCGAGCGCGAAAGCGTTCGAGCCGCGTGTCGCCTGTTCCAAAGTGACCTGCCCATCGGGCGTTGCCGGAGGTGTTCGCGTTGTCGCACATCCCGCAAGGCTGGAGCTTGCGAAGAGCAATGCCCACGCGAGTGCCCGTGTCTTTATTCCGGTCATCACTGTGCGCCCTCCAGCAAAGAACTCCCGATGTAACTCTAATGGCCAAGGATTAACGGCGGCTATTCGGGCTCAAATGCATGTGGCTCCGTTCCCTTACATGGCGCGTCTCAGGTCAGCCCCTGCCGCCTACGCAGCACATTGCGCTCCTTGCCCGCATGCAGATCGTCCGCGTCGATCTGGGATTGCAGCCGCGCCATGTCGTTTTCGCGGTACTCTCGCTCCAGCCGCTCGATCGCGCTCTCGTCGGTATCGACATGATCGAGCGCGGCCCGGCTCATCGCGATCGCGCTCTCACGCACCTCGCGCACCTGGAAGGCGATGTCCGCATCGGCCAGCTTGATCACATGCCGGCGGTCGAAGGTGCGCACGAACAGCGCGGCGGCGGGAAAGGCCTCGCGCACCGAGGCGAGGAATTCGCGGTCCACCTGATCGCCGTCGATGCAGAAGCAGATCACCTCCGCCTCGCCCGCCCCCGCCTGGCGCAGCATGTCCATCCGCAAGCCGTCGCCGAAGAACACCTTGATGCCGAACTCCTCGGCGGTGTCGATCTGAGGCACGTCCTTGTCGATCATCGTCACCTCCAGCCCGGCGGTGGCCAGCATCTGCGCGACTGTCTGCCCGAACCGCCCGAAGCCGATCACCAGCGCCTGCGCAGTCTCGCCATCGGGGCCGTCGCGCGTCTCGTCGGCGCCACGGAGCGGCCGTCGCAGCCGCTCGGTCGCCATCATCAGGAACGGCGTGGTCGCCATCGAGATGGTGACGATGGCGGTGAACAGGCTGGCGGTCTCGCCGTCGATCACTCCGCCGCGCTGGCCTTCGGTGAACAGCACGAAGCCGAACTCGCCGCCCTGGCTGAGCAGCAGGCCGAGCGCGAGCGCGCTGCGCCACGGAAGTTTCACCGCCATGCCCAGCGCGGTGATGATCGCGGCCTTGCTCGCCACCAGCGCCGCCGCCATGCCGAGCACGAACAGCGGCTGTGCGGCGATGGCCTCGAGGTCGAGCATCATGCCGACCGAGACGAAGAACAGGCCGAGCAGGATCGAGCGGAACGGCTCGATATCGGCCTCCAGCTCGTGCCGGTAGGGCGTGTCGGCCAGCATCACGCCCGCGATGAATGCGCCCAATGCGGTCGACAGGCCGATCGCCTGCATCAGCGCGGCCGAGGCGACCACGGCGAAGAGGGCTGCGACGACGAACATCTCGCGCTCGCCCAGCCGCCCGATCAGCCGCAGCAGCGGGCGCAGCGCGAACCGCCCGGCCAGCACCAGGCCGACGCACGCCCCCAGCGCGACCGGCAATTGCAGCCAGCCCGACACCGGGCCCGCCTGCTCCGCGCCTTGCGTGCCGAGCGCGGCAACGATCGCGAGCAGCGGGATGATCGACAGGTCCTGGAACAGCAGGATGGAAAAAGCCCGTTCGCCCACCGGCGTGCGCAGGTTGCCGCCCGATTGCAGCATCGGCAGCACCTGCGCGGTGGAGGACAGCCCCAGCGACAGGCCCACCGCGAGCGCGGCCGCCAAGGGGTAGGAAGTCGCCAGCCAGATGACGGCAGTGAGAGCCAGCCCGCATGCCACCACCTGGGTCAGCCCCAACCCGAAGATCGCATTGCGCAGGCGCCACAGGCGGCTGGGGGCCAGTTCCAGACCGACCACGAACAGCAGCATCACGATGCCCAGCTCGCCGAAGCTCAGCGTCGCCTCGCCACCCCCTGCCAGGCCCAGCACCTGCGGGCCGACCACCGCGCCCGCGACCAGATAACCCAGCGTCGCCCCCAGCCCCAGCTTGCGGAACACGATCACGAACAGCAGCGCGGCGGCGAGCAGCACGACGCCGCTTTCGAGCGCGACATGCGCGGAATGGGCTGCAGCTTCCCCGTGTTCCATGTGCCCTCCCGGTATCAGGTGCGATGGAATCGGCATGCCCCGCCCGCCGCCCCTAGGCAAGCGCTTCGACCGGCCATATCCGGGCCGGCTTTTCATGGCCGATACAGCACATCTTTCCGGAGCATCGTCTCCCTGGCGCGCAGAGATCGCCGCGACGCTCCGGCTCAGCTGGCCGCTGGCGCTCGCCAACCTGTTGCAAATGCTCACCTATGCGATCGACGTGATCTTCATCGCGCGGCTGGGCGAGCAGCAGCTGGCGGCCTCCGCCCTCGTCGTCTCGGTCTTCGGGCTCATCGTGTGGGCGCTGTCCGGGCTGACCGGCGCGGTGTCGGCGGTGATTTCCGCGGCGCTCGGCGCGCGAGCCCCTGCCCTGCGACCGGTGCGCCGCGCCACGCGCATGGCCCTATGGCTCGCGGTGCTGAGCGGGGCGGCGGGGATGGCGCTGATGCTCGGGTTCGAACAATTCGCATTGCTGACCGGGCAGGATCCCGTGCTGGCGGCGCTGGGGCAAAGCTATGCTCTGGTGCTGCTCTGCTCGACCATCCCGTTCCTCATCAACAACGTCCTGCGCAGCTTCGTATCCGCGCTCGACCGGCCGATCTTCGCAACCGCGATCACCGCGCTGGGCATCGGGGTCAACGCGGTGGGCAACTACGCCTTCATCTTCGGCAACTGGGGGGCACCCGAACTCGGCCTGCCCGGCGCGGCGGTGGCGACGCTGATGACATCGCTGTTCACCATGGGCGCGTATGTGATCGCGATCAGGATCGATCCGAAGCTGCATCGCTACCATATCTTCGGTCGCTGGTGGGTGCCCGACTGGCAGGCCTTCGGCAGAATCGTGCGGATCGGCACCCCGATCGCGCTGATGATCTGCGCCGAAGCGGGCGTATTCGGCGCGGCAGCGTTCCTGATGGGCAATATCGGAGCGGCGCAACTCGCGGCGCATACGATCGCGCTGCAGATCGCCGCGCTCGCCTTCCAGGTGCCCTTCGGCGTGGGCCAGGCGACCACGATCCGCGTGGGCTATTTCTACGGCGCGCGCGACAGCGCAGGCATGGCTCGCGCGGGCTGGGCGGGAATTGCGATTGCGCTCGTCTTCATGTCCTGCACGGCGAGCGCGATGGTACTGATCCCCAGGCCCCTGCTGGCGATCTATATCGACCCGTGGGACATCGCGAACGCCGGGCTGGTCGCCTTCGCCACCCGCTACCTGCTGGTCGCCGCCGCGTTCCAGCTGGTCGACGGGGTCCAGGCCGTGGCGGCCGGCGCGCTGCGCGGATTGCAGGACACGCGGGTGCCGATGTGGATCGCGGTCTTTTCCTACTGGGTGCCAGGCTTCGGCCTGTCGCTGGCGCTCGGCTTCGCAACGCATCTTGCCGGGGTCGGCGTTTGGATCGGCCTTGCCACCGGCCTCGCCTTTGCCGCAGCGCTGCTGACCTGGCGCTGGGCACGGCGCGAGGCGCTGGGGCTCACGCGCTTCACGCCCCAGGAAGCAGCGATCAGCCCTGCACCATTGTAATTTCGCGCTGCGGGAAGGGTATCGAGATACCGGCTTCGTCGAACCTGGCCTTGGCCGCCTCCGTCAGGTCCCAGGTCAGCGCCATGTAGTCGCTGGTGGCGCACCAGACCCGCAGGCCGATGCCAACCGAGCTGTCGTCAAGCGAGGCGACGAAGGCCTGCGGTTCCGGATCGTCCAGCACGCGCTCGTCCGCCGCCGCGAGAGACAGCAGCGCTTCGCGCGCCTCCTTCATGCTGTCGCCATAGCCGATTCCGACGATCAGCTCGATCCGGCGGGTCGTGTGGCGGTTCAGGTTGACGATCGGCTGGTTCCACAATTCGGCATTGGGGACCATCACGAACAGGCCGTCGAACTGCTTGAGCTCGGTGGTGAACAGGCCGATCCGCTGGACGACCGCGGTGAACCTGTCGACGCTGATCGCCTCGCCCACCACGAAGGGCCGCTGCACCAGGATCATCACGCCAGAGGCCACATTGCTGAGCGTGCCCTGCAAGGCGAGGCCGACTGCAAGGGCCATGCCCCCCAGGGCAGCGAGGATGCTCGCGGTCTCGACCCCGAACTGGCTCAGTACCGTCACCAGCACCACCGCCCACAAGGCGTACTTGACGATATTGGAGAGGAAGTTCGCCACCGTCGGCTCGAACTTGGAGGACTTGCCCAGCGCCCGTTCGGCCCAGCGCGACAGCACGCCCGCGATCAGCAGGCCGATCACCAGAACGGCAAAGGCGCCGATGATTTGCATGATATTGGCTTCCAGCCAGTCGACGATACTCGCCACGAAGCTGAGATCGAGACCGGAGGATGCGGCGCGGGATGTTTCGGGGGTTGGAGAAGCCATGCTGGTCCTGTTAACGCGGGTTAGGAACGGTCGGGTCGGTCGCCCTTAATCGCGCGTCGCGCGCATGGCAAAGCCAGTCGCCGAAGCCGTGCCACGGCTCGCCCGGCGGACTCAAGATTTTCTCTTCCCCACCGCTTGACGCCCGAACCGGCGCTGCACATATCGCGCCTGCTGGCACTCTTTGTATGAGAGTGCCAACACCAGTTTTCACCCTAGCAAGAGGTATCAAGCATGGCATTTCGTCCGCTGCACGACCGTGTTCTGGTCCGTCGCATCGAAGCCGAGGAAAAGACCGCCGGCGGCATCATCATCCCCGACAGCGCACAGGAAAAGCCCAGCGAAGGCCAGATCGTGGCCGTCGGTTCGGGCGCCAAGGCCGAAGACGGCACGGTCACCCCGCTCGACGTCAAGGAAGGCGACCGCGTCCTGTTCAAGAAGTGGGGCGCCGAAGAGATCAAGATCGACGGCGAAGACCTGCTGATCATGAAGGAAAGCGATATTCTCGGGATCGTCGGCTGAGCCGCTCCCTTCCGCTTCCAGTAATTCAATAACCTCATTTCAGGAGAACCCCGAAAATGGCAGCCAAGGACGTAAAGTTCTCGCGCGAAGCGCGCGAAGGCATCCTCAAGGGCGTGGATACGCTCGCGAATGCCGTGAAGGTGACGCTGGGCCCCAAGGGCCGCAACGTCGTGATCGACAAGAGCTTCGGCGCCCCGCGCATCACCAAGGACGGCGTCACCGTCGCCAAGGAAATCGAACTG
>MDTE01057143.1_pt1 | contig 15537 bp, 12 predicted proteins | sample 811231 | NCBI WGS metagenome assembly MDTE01 (sample SAMN05326651, study PRJNA326480) | marine metagenome | isolation source: seawater | place: Indian Ocean: Red Sea | collected 2010 | reverse complement strand
CGAGTGGCATGGGGAGTCTCCAGGGGGCGTGGAACGGCCCGAGGATCGGGCAGTGGTAGGGGTTGTGGGAAAGTTCTCAGCTGCTGGATGGTCGGTTCAGGAGTCTTCGAACGACACGACCTCGTATCGTAACACACCGATCGGTGCTTCGTACTCGGCCTGATCACCGACCTTCTTGCCCATCAGGGCGCTGGCCAGCGGACTGGTTGTCAGGATCTTCATCACTTCGTCGGTGTAGTCCTCTTCACCCGGGCCGACGAACTCGTACTGTTCGACGTCGCCATCATCAAGATTTTTGACGGTCACGCGGCTACCGAAAGTGATCACGTCCTTGGGCAGCTTACTCTTGTCAACGATTTCGCAGTGGGAGAGCTTGTTCTTGAGTTGGTTGAGCTTGGCTTCGAGCATTCCGAGCGACTCTCGCTGGCCGTGATACTCGGCGTTTTCCTTCAGGTCGCCCTCGGCCCGTGCCTCCGCCACCTTCTCTCGCACGTCCGGAATCCGCTCGTCCTCCAATACCCGGATTTCCTCCCGCAACTTGCTGTAGCCCTCTTCGGAGATTGGCTGTCGGTCCATCGATTGGGGTCCTCGTGTGGTTCGGTCGGACAGTGTCGGAGGGGTGGAAGGATTCAGACCTCGGTCCATTGGCCACTCTGGGCGCTGTCGAGCACCGCGTCGCAGATCTTCTGCGTCTCCAGCGCGTCGCGGAATGTCGGAGAAGCCGGTTCGCCGGTCTCCAGGCTTTCGAGAAAATCGGCGACCTGGTGCACAAAGGTGTGTTCATAGCCGATCTGTAGCCCGGGCACCCACCACTTGTCCATGTACGGCATGTCGCCGTCGGTGACGTGGATCGACCGCCAGCCGCGGACTAGCGAATCGTCACGGTGGTCGAAGTAGGAGAGCCGGTGGAGGTCGTGAAGATCCCAGGCGATGGACGCGTGTTCGCCGTTGATCTCCAGTGTGTACAGCGCTTTGTGGCCTCTCGCGTAACGGGTCGACTCGAAGGTCGCCAGCGAACCGTTTTCGAAACGGGCCAGGAACGCACACGCGTCGTCGATCCCCACCTTCTGGACTTCACCGGTCAACTGATGAGTTCGCTCCTTGATGAAGGTCTCGGTCATGGCCGACACGGTGGAGATTCCACCGTTGAGCCAGATGGCCGTGTCGATGCAGTGAGCCAGCAGGTCGCCGGTAACACCGCTGCCGGCGGCATCGACATCAAGTCGCCACAGGGCCTCACCGCCCTGTGGCAGGTCTTCCGAGATGGTCCAGTCCTGGAGGAAGACCGAGCGGTAGTGGAAGATCTTGCCCAGTCGTCCTTCGTCGATCAACTGTTTTGCGAGCCAGACGGCGGGCACACGTCGGTAGTTGTACCAGACCATGTTGGCCACGCCGGCTGCCTCGACGGCCTGGCACATTTCCTCGCCCTCGGCGGTGTCCATCGCCAGCGGCTTTTCACAGAGAATCATCTTGCCGGCATCGGCGGCGGCCAACGCGATCTCTCTGTGCAGGTTGTTGGGGACGCAGATATCCACCGCATCGATGTCGTCACGTTCCAGCAGAGCCCGCCAGTCGGTTTCGATGGTCTGGTAGCCCCAGTTGTCGGCAAACGCCTGGACACTCTCCTGGCTGCGGGCACAGGCGGCCTTGAGCACCGGTTGGTACTTGGTGTCGAAGAAGTTGCCGACTTTGCAGTAGGCGTTCGAGTGGGCCCGGCCCATGAAGCCGTAACCGATCATGCCGATGTTCAGGGGGATTTTGTCACTCATCTGGTGGATCTTTATCTCAAGAAGAACGAGGGCAGGGGAGGGGAGGCACTAAGCATTCCAGCCGTGGGCAGCTCGGACGTCGAGCATCGCTTTCAGGATCGCGTTCCAGGTGGCGGGTGTCTCGAGCACCTCGTTGGAGAACATGCATCCGTCCCAGCAGATGTGTTCGATGCCTCTCGAGGGGGCGTCTCGCAACCAGTATTCGGCGGTGCGGGTGATGTCGAGTTTTCCGTTGGGGTCGTCGGCCTGGCAGTGTCGCCCGGTCTTGTCGTGCGAGCCGGCCCCGTGGACGGTGCCGTCGTTCTGGGCGACGTGGAAGTCAATCGTCCAGGGGCGAAGCTGGTCGGTCATCGATTCGTAAGCCGGATAAAATTCTTCGTCGGTGTACTCCGCTCCGACCAGGGCATGTTCCGGAGCGTTGTAACCCATCAGGTAGAGGTAGGTGTGGGCCTGGTCGGCCTGGAATCCAAGAGTCCCAGGCCGGTCGACGGCCTCGAGTAGGTCGAGCATGTCTCGCCACGAGTGCATGCCGGCCCAGCAGATCTCACCCTCTGCAGCCAGTCGCTCGCCGTGGTCGGCGGCGATGTCGGCCGCCATCCGAAATGTTTCGGCAATCCTGGCCGTGTTGGCCGACTTGTCCTCGGCCCACGTCTCGACTCCGAATTCGGCCGAATCGATTCGGATCACACCGTATTTTCGGATGCCAATGTCGTTGAAGATTCCGGCGATGCGGCAGGCCTTGCGAATGGCATCGAGGAACTTTTCACGGGATTCGTCGTCACCCATCGCCGAGTCTCCGACCGTGCCGGGCCAGACCGGGGCAACCAGTGAGCCGACGACCAGGCCGTGGCTGGCGATCAGGTCGGCGATTCGCTTCAGTTCGTCCTCGTCGGCATCCGGGTCGGTGTGGGGATGGAACAGGAAGTAATCGACCCCCTCGAATTTCTGCCCGTCGACTTCGGCATTGGCCGTCAGTTCGAGCATTTTCTCGAGACTGATCGGAGGTTCCTGTCCCTCTTCGTCACCTTTGCCGACGAGTCCGGGCCACATGGCGTTGTGAATCTTGGGGAAGGCATGGCTGGTGGTGCTGTCCGACATCTCGGGATTCCTGTCGTGGTGCGACGTGTCGCGATTGGGAGATTCGCCTGGTGTTTCAGTTGGCTTTGTGGTCGCCGACACTCGGGGCATCCGGGTTGGCGTCGGGACCGAAGTACCGCAGTGAGACCAGCGGTTCGGTGCCGGAATTGGTGATCGTGACGCCCGCCGCGGCGGCCGGAGCCGAGACGAACACCTCGTCGTCGGTCATCTCGCCGAAGCGGATCATCGCGGGGGTCTGCAACTTCAGTGAACCGATGGTGCCCTCACCCTGGACGGTGATCCAGCCGTACGCCCCCGTGTCGGAGATCGTGCAACTGGCGCCGGGGTCGACGGTCAGTTCCTTGGCCGAGAACAACTGCCGTCCGTCCACGGTGCCGTAGACGATCCAGCGGTCGACGTAGCCCTCGCTGGCCGTGTCAGCGACCGGAATGGGCTCCAGGTAATGGTTGTCCTTGAAGTTGGGATCCACGTTCTGGTCCCAGTCGAGTGCGTCGACCAGGTACTCGATGTCATCGTGGAATTCCTCGGGGAAGTCCTTGGTCAGCAGCGAGCGAGGCACCTCGCGGCCCTCGACCAGCGACTGGTACATCCCGAACACGTCGCTCCCCCACTGGGGTTCGTAGGTCACAAGGCTCCCGGGGGCGTGCAGAACGCAGGGGGGAATCAGCCATCCGGTGCCGGGCTTCAGGCGATAGGCCTTCGAGAGGTCGAGGATGCCGTTGTCGCCGTCGTCCCAGCGAGCCAGGCAGTCGATCACGTCCTGCTTTGACGTTCCCGGTTCCAGGCCCATGAACGTGTAGGGGAAGTTGTTGCCGATCGCGTTGAGTTGTGGTGGGAAGTAATAACTCTCGGGCTTGCCTTCCTGGCCAACCAGCTTCGCCTGTTCGGCATTCTGGTGCATGTGGTGCGGGATAGGACCCATGTTGTCGAAAAACTTCGAGTAGACCGGCCAGCGGCCGAATTCATTCCAGATCGCATCACCGACCATCTCGGCACCGAGCTCTCCGACAGCCTCTTGCAGCGTGAATCGCTGACCCTCATGGACGCAGTAGCTGAGCCCCTCGTCGGGCGATGCTCCCTCGTTGGCTGCCGGGGTGGTCGAAGCGAACCAGCGTTCGTCGATGCCACCGCGATGGGCGCCCAGTGCGTAGTAGTCGGCGGGATGCAATTTCAGCCGGCGACCGGGCTGCAGGAACGACCGGGGCACCCATGTCGGCGCCAATCTCAGAATTCCCTCACCGTTCGTCAGTGCGGCGGCGGCCAGTTCTGACACGTTGGCCATGCTGTGTCCTCGTTTGATGTCCGTCTGTCCGGCCGGAAACGACTGGTTCCGGTTGGGAACGGGACCATTGTGATCATTTTGACGGTCAATGCAAACCGCGTGTTGAAAGCCATTTGTCGACTGCGAAAGTGGCCCTGTCGCCGGCTCGTGGAGGGGTCTAGAATGAGTGGTCCCCCCGAACCGAGGACGTTGATCATGGTCCGTGCAGCCATCCTGGGCTCGACCGGATACACGGCGCTGGAGTTGATCAAGATTCTGCTGAACCATTCGCAGGTCGAGATCACCGCTCTGACGACCCGACAGGACGAAGCACCGCTTGTCAGCGAGGTGCATCCGACCCTTTACGGGCGGCTCGATCTCCGTTGCGAGCCGTTGTCACTCGAGGAGATTGCCGAGCGGGCGGACGCGGTCTTCGGTTGCCTGCCCCATGGTGCCAGCATGGCCACGATTCCGGGCCTGCTGGATGCCGGGCTCCGCGTGATCGACCTGAGTGCCGATTATCGGCTTGATGACGCTGACACCTACCAGCAGTGGTATGGCCTGGAACACACCGATGCCGAGCGGCTGGCCACGACCCCGTACGGGTTGCCCGAATTGCCCGGACACCGTGTTGATGAGTCAACCAGCCTGGTGGCCAATCCGGGCTGTTACACCAGCACCTCGATTCTGGCATTGGCTCCCCTGTTGAGCGATCGGTTGATCGAACCGTCGGGGATTTGTATCGATGCCAAGAGCGGCGTGTCCGGAGCCGGGCGATCACCGAAATTGACCACGTTGTACCCCGAGTGCAACGAGAGCATCTCGGCTTACGGGGTGGGGGATCACCGGCACACTCCCGAGATCGCCGGGGTTCTCAGTCGTGTCAGCGATCAGCCGGTGCAGGTGGTGTTCACTCCGCATCTGGTCCCCATGGACCGAGGGATCCTGTGCACCATTTACTGTCGGCCCACCGGTGACGGGTCGGCGGAGACCGCACTGGCCTCCATGAGGACGTACTACGACGGGTGCCCGTTCGTGCGGGTCGTCGACCACCTGCCACGGACCCGTGACGTGTCGGGCACCAACCACTGTGACATCACCGTGAGGGACAGCGGAGGTCACCTGGTGGTGCTCTCGGCCCTGGACAACCTGGTCAAGGGGGCCGCCGGCGTGGCGGTGCAGAACTTCAACCTGATGTTCGGATTCCCTGAGACGACCGGCCTGCTGCCGGATTGACGGTTCCGGACAACTCTGCCGGGAAGGATGAAACAGATGATCGACACCGACGGTGACGTGGCCCCCTGTCTCTTGCCGGCCGGCTTCCGGACTGCGGGCGTGGCTTGTGGCATCAAGGACGACCCGACGACGCTGGACCTGGCCCTGTTTGTTGCCGATGGCCCCGTGGCTGCGGCTGGCGTGTTCACGGCCAATCGTGTCTGTGGGGCCCCGGTCAAGGTGTCACGCGAACGCGTCCCCGGAGAGGGTGTCCGGGCGGTGGTCATCAATTCGGGTAACGCCAATGCCTGTACAGGTGCCCGGGGCATCGCGGATGCGAAGACAATGACCGAGGTGGTTGCCCGGGAGATCGATTGTGATCCCGAGGCGGTGCTGGTTTGTTCGACCGGCGTGATTGGGCATTACCTTCCACTGGAATTGATCACCTCAGGAATTCCCCGTGTCGCATCCTCACTGTCAGATTCGCCCGAAGCCTTCCACGCTGCGGCCCGCGCGATGATGACCACCGATACGGTGGCCAAGCAGTCAGTCCACGAAGCCACACTGGCCGAAGGGGCCTGTCGTGTCAGTGGTGCTGCCAAGGGGGCCGCGATGATCGGCCCGAACATGGGCACCATGCTCGCGGTGGTGATGACCGATGCGGTGATGACACCCGGCCAGGTCGACACGGTGCTCAGAACCGCCGTTGATGCCAGTTTCAACAGCATCAGTGTCGAGGGCCACACCAGCACTAGTGACACGGTGTTGCTGTTGGCCGGTGGTACTGGACCGGTTGTCGGAGGAGATGGAGATCTGGAGGCGGTCGCTGAGGCGGTGGCTTCCGTCTGCCGGGATCTGGCACGGGCGATTGTTGCTGATGCCGAGGGGGCCGACCACCTGGTCCAGATCGATGTCGCGGGGCTGCGGACTCGAGAGGAAGCCGAGGTGATTGCCAGGACCGTGGCCGACGACGCCCTGGTCAAGACGGCGATCACAGGAAACGATCCCAACTGGGGACGTATCGTCAGCTGTTGTGGACGGACAGGAGTGGACCTGGTCGAGGACGACATCACCCTGACGATCAACGGCACCGTGATTTTCCGTGAAGGCGTGCCCGTGGAGTACGACGAGCAAGCAGTTTCAGCGGCGATGCGGGATGACGAACAGGTCGTGATTGCGTTGCAGTTTCCTTTCGGAGAGTCTTCGACGAGGTTCTGGACCTGCGATCTGACGACCGAATATGTGCGGTTGAACTCCGAATACACCACCTGAATGTCACGGGGAATCCTCCGTAACAGTGGCGGAGGCGGGGGTCTTCGGGGGAGGCGTTCCGGCAGGAACGCATCAAAACAAGGGGCCGGAGGCAGCTTTCGCTGCGTCCGGCCCCTTATGCATGTCGTTACCACTCCGGTGCGGTTGTTGGGCCGCGGGGAGCAGTCGCTTGGCCAACGGCCTAGTGCTGGAAGAGGAACTCCTTGGAGTTCAGCACGGCCCAGCCCACATCCTCGAGCGCCAGACGTCGGTCCTTGCTGTTGGCGATGTGCTTCTTGGCCGCAGTCATCTCGGCTGCAGCCGGATTGCGGGCCAATGCGGCCATGTAGAGTGACGAGATGATCTGCTCGTTGCTCTTCTTTTCCTTGATCATCTTCGCGATCCGACCGTTGTCGGCCCGCAGTTTGTTGTGCACGACCGGCCCGTTGATCATCTGCAGAGCCTGCGAGAGGTTGGATTCGTTGGAACGCTCGCACGCACACGCCATCTCACGCTGGGGCTGCCCGAAGATCTTCAGGAAGTAATGGTCGCTGGGCGGCTCGGGCAGAGCCACTGCACGTGTTCCCGGGGGAACGCCTTTGAAAGTCTCGGGCACGTCGGTGACCTGGCAGATCGCGTCGAGCAACTGCTCGGCACTGAGCAACCGGGTGGTGGCGTGCGAGTTGTAGATTTCGTCGTCGGAGTTGAACTTGTTCTTCCGCGAACTGAGCTGGTAGATCCGGCTGTTCATGATCGTCCGGATGGCCCACTTGCGGCTGAAGTTGTTCTTGACGAACTGGGCGGCCAGTTCATCGAGCAGCTTGGAGTTGGAGGGTGGGTTTGAGTCACGGAAGTCGTCGACGGGTTCGACGATGCCGCGGCCCATCAGGTGTCCCCAGATGCGGTTGACCGAGGCCCGTGCGAAGAAGGGGTTGTCGGCACCGGTCAGCCAGCCGGCGAAAACGGCTCGCCTGTCCTGATCATCCGGGACGTCGACATCACCCTTGAGCAGCAGGTGAACCTTCATCGTCTTGCCGGTCCGCGGCTGCTTGATCTCCCCGGAAGTGGCCGGGAAGATCACCTCGTCGTCGGGACGGGCGCCCTTGGTCCGGCCGATGCGGGTGAAGGCCGCCGCGATGCCGTAGTAGTTGTCCTGTGTCCACCGCTCGAACGGGTGGTTGTGGCACTTGGCACACTGGATGCGAATGCCCAGGAACAGTTGCGCGGTGGTTTCGACCGCATCGTTGGGGTCCCGGCTGGCTCGCCAGTAGTTGGCCGCCGGGTTTTCATACACGCTGCCGCTGGCGGTGATCAGTTCACGCGTGAACTGGTCGAGCGGCTTGTCGGTGCGGATGCTGTCGTAGATCCAGCGGTAGAACTTGTGGACGCCCTTGACCTTGATCTTCTTGCTGTTGGAACGAAGGATGTCGGCCCAACGCAGGGCCCACAACTCGGCGAAGTCGTCGAGGTCCAGCAGACGGTTGACCAGCTTGGCCCGCTTGTCGGCGCTCTTGTCGTTGAGGAACGCCTGGACCTCATCGACCTTCGGCAGTCGGCCGGTGGTGTCGATGTAGGCGCGTCTCAGAAACTCCTCGTCGGTGCAAAGGTCACTGGGGAGAATCTGCAACTGCTGCAGCTTCTCGTAGACCCGCTGGTCGACGAAGTTGTTTGACTTGGGGTTGCTCCACGCAAACCCTTCCACGTTTTCCAGGAACGTGACGTGGCTGGTGGTCATCTTGTCGAGGTACCTGGCCAGCACGGCGGTTTCGCCACGGCCGGTTTTCTCGATCAGTCCATCGGCAGTCACGGTGCCGACCGACTCGTTGGACGAGGTGAACACGGCCAGTGGGGTCAGGTCACGAACACTGCCGTCACTGAAGTGGCCCAACAGCATCAGTTGCTGGAGGTTGCTGGAGGGTTGCAGGACGCGTTTCTTGGGCAAGAGCTCGGTCTTGACCAGGGTGGGAGTTCCCTCGGCATCCAGTTTCAGGCCTTCCCCGATCCAGCCGACGAACGTCTGGTAAACCGCGTCGCCTTTGCGAACTCGCTTTCCACCGCCGTGGGCGACTTCCATCATCGCTTTTTTCACGACCAGGCTGTCGGCGGGGTCCATGGCGTTGGTCCGTCGGCCGAAGTACTCGTGACGAAGCGTGAGGATGTCCAGCGGTGGATCGAAGGCTCGCAGCGACAGCCGGAAGCCGGCCTTGCCCGAGGGGGACCCGTGGCAGGCGCCCGCATTGCAGCCACCCTTGGAGAGGGCTGCCAGCATTTCGTTCTGGAAGCTGACCGGGTGCGCCACGGCCGTGTTCTTGACGGTCACCTTCACGGTGGCCTTCTGGCCGCCGACGGTCGCCGTCAACACGGCTGTGCCATCACCAGCCGGCAGGGCTTTGCCGTTCTGGACCTTGACCACCTTCGAGTTGGACGAGGTGAAGCTCGCCACCGTGGTCAAGTCGCGAACTTCGCCCGAGGCGTACTTGGCCGTCACCAGCAACTGCTGGAACGCCCGCTTGCCCGCGAGTTCGAACGATGTGGGTTCGAAAACCAGCCCGGCTGGTTTGCCCACCGTGACCAGGGCTTCCTCGGCCAGTGCGGCCGTGGGAAGTCCGGTGAACCCGAGGCCGACGAGGCCGACGATCGCTGATGTCAACAAGTGCCGCATGACAGATGATCTCCGTCGTGGAGCAGTCTCGACTTCCCCGAATGCGATTCGGCCACAACATCAACTGGGTTGAAGCCGGAAACGGTTCGTCGGGACCTGCTCAATTTTCGTGTGATTGGTGAAAAAGGATCTGGTGTCTCTTGTCGTGTCTGATGGCCTATTCGACAGTCACGGCCACAGCCGCGGAATCGGCAGCGTGTTTGACTTTGCCGACCGTGGTGGTGCCCTTGACGACGAGGTTCTTGACGCCACCCTGCTGAGCATCTTGTGCGGCTGAGAGCACAATTTCAACCTCAGTTTTGTCTGCAGCGATGGTTGCCGCCGCTGCGGTTACGCCCTTGGGCAGGTTGGCCACCGTCAAAACCACGGGACCGGCCAGTGACGGGTTCCTCTCGACGGTCACTTTCAGTTTCAACTGCTTCCCACGAACCAGCTTCGGTCCGGCGGCTGCAGCTTTCAGTGACAGGGGGGTTTTCAGCGAGAGTCCGATCGAGGGGACCGGCTGAGTCGTGGTTTTTTTGCCCTTCTTCAACTGGGCATTGAGGTTCGCGGTGAATTCGCCAAGCGGCGCCTTGTTGTTCCCGGTGAAGGTGATCTCGATTTCATTCTTGCCGGCCGGGATCGCCTTCAGTCCGGCGGAGATTCCTCCGGGAAGACCGTTCTTGGCCGGCTGCAAAACGAGATTGATGGCTTCCTTGTAGTCCTTGTGCCGGACAACAGTGACCTTGACCTTGGCGGTCAGGTCGCGTCCGAAGACCACGGTCTGTGGCGAGGTCCTGAGCGAGAAGACGGCCGGGGGGGCGACCGCCACGGCGACCTCCTGTGAAAGCGTGGAGGGAGGCCAGGCGAGTCCACCGAAGATGCCCTTCAGAGGGGTTTCGACGTTGGCATCGGCTCGCGTGTCGGTTTCGCCGATCTTGGCTGTTCCAGCCACCCGGATCGGCACGATCTTGCCCTTGGGAGCCTTGTCGTCGGCGGTCAGGGTCAGCACCGCGTTGGTGCGGCCGGTCCCGATGACCGTCGGTGTGCTGGTGATGCCCGCGGGCAGCCCCACGGCTGCCACGCTGATCGGTCCGTTGTAGCCGCTGCGGGCGGCATTGACAGTGATGGCCGCAGTACCGCCAACGGCGATATTCAGATGCGCGGCCGAGGCGGTCAGCTTGAATCCGGTAGCGACCGGGTCGACCGAAACACGGTAGGCGAACCCGCCTCCGCCACGGCTATCCCGATCCTGCACGGCGACATAAAAGTTGCCGTCTGCCGGGAAGGTGTAATTGATCACGCTGTCATTGATGCCCAGGTCGACCACCTCGGCCACCTTGCCGCCCTTGGCGTCGAGCAACCTGATGACCACGGCCGCGGGGGAACCCACACGACGGGTGATTCCCGTGAAGGTGAACTTCTGGCCCTTCTTGGCGGTGACCACGTAGTGGTCGACATCGCCGGCCTTGTCGAAACGGCCGTTGAGATTGGCACCCAGGGGAACGCGGGTCGCCTTGTCGCGACTGTCGTTCGGTTCGGACTCGACGACCTCGTCGGAGTTGCTCACTGCCAGGGTGACCAGCCCGCTGCTTTTTCCGCCGGAACGTTTGGCACCGATGGTCAGCCATTCGAGAGGGGAGTTGGCCGGCAATTGCAGCTTGACCGGCTCAACACCGGTGATGTGGGCTCCGGCGAACGAAACCGTCGCCGAGGATCCGCGCTTGACGCCCAACGGGTAGGCGGCCGTCACGTCCGGGAAGTCACCGACTCGCAGACGGTAGTGATGTCCGCCGCCCCCGGTCCACTGAATGTCCCTCACCTCGATGAAGTACTCACCCTTGGCAGCGAACGTGTGGTGCAGGCGACTGTCGCCGTTGAGACCCGCTGCGTCATCACTGTAAACCAGTTCCCGGCCGTTGGCGTCCAGGAGTCTCAGCAACGGGTCGAGTGCCGATCCGATACGCTTGGCCACGATCTCGGCCGAGACTGTTTGTCCCTTCTCCGCGGTGAACTTGTAGACTCGCACTTTCAGCGCATCGGCCGTGCCATCGACGGCCGCCGGCAGCGTCAATGCCTGGGCCTTCTCCCGTGAGAAGTTGTCTCCGGCCTGAGCTGTGGTCGGGATGTCGTCGACGAGAACCAGTTTCAGCGGCGAGAGCCCGCCGGGGCCGGCGACTCGGATCGCGTGGATTCCCACCGGAGCGTCGGCAGGAACCGTCAACTTGTAGACGCACTGGGCCTTGTTCTTGGTGTCACCCACCAGGGCCTTGGTCGACTTGAAGCTGGTCCAGACGTCGCTGACTCCGACCAGGTTGGCGCCCTGGATCTTCAGGTCGACGGCCTGCCCGGGACGGACGGCCAGCGGGCGGGTGGTCGAAATCGATGGAGGGGCCTGGGCAACGGCAACACCGGCCATCATCAACAGCACGGCAACCGTACCGAGGGGGCGAGAGAGGGTCCACGTTCCGGGGCGTCTCGAGGAAAGCATCATCTGTGGGTGGGCTCCGTCTGTCAGTCTGTCGGCGGGTGAGCGGCCTGTCCGCGAACGTCTGTACCTGGGATCTTGTGAGGACCGATCGCGGGAGATCGGGATAGTGTTAGGTGGGCAGAAAATCGGAGCGGCGGAGGGCTGGCCTATCCAGCTTTCCCAACCGATCAGGTTTCACTGATCCAACCATCATACGGAGGATGCCCACCTGCCGTCAAAGTGAAAACCGTTTCACTCAGCCAATGAGTTGGAGTGGCAAACCGGAAAACCGGCTGCCGGTTGGGAGGCCGAATCAGAAGCTGTCGTTACCGGATTCGGCGAAGTAGCCTCCGTCAGGTTCGTCGAGGTGGCTGTGGTTGGTGAACCGCATCGATTCCTTGATCCAGGTGAGGTTGACGGTGTCGGTCGGTCCGTTGCGGTTCTTGGCGATGATCACGTCGGCTTCGCCGGGGCGATCCTCGGCGTTGTAGTGTTCGGCACGATGCAGGAACATCACCACGTCGGCGTCCTGCTCGATGGCTCCACTCTCCCGGAGATCGCTCAGCCTGGGCTTTTTGTCCTCTCGGTGCTCGACTCCCCGGTTGAGCTGTGCCAGGGCGATGACCGGAACACTGAGTTCCTTGGCGAGCGCCTTGAGGCGTCGGGTGATCAGTGCGATTTGCTGTTCCCGCGGCGCCGATTTGTCTTCGGGTTCGATCAACTGCAGGTAGTCGATGATGACCACGGCGACACCGTTGCGGCGTTGCAGTCTCCTGGCGACCGCGGTGATCTGGGCGATCGTGCGGCCGGGGTGGTCGTCGAGGAAGAGGGGGGCTTCGGAGAGTTCCGTCGAGGCGTGGACCAGCAGTTTTCGTTCGTCGTCATCGAGCGTGCCGGCGCGGAGTCTGTGGCTGTTGACCTGTGAGCGGATGCACAGCAGTCGTTCGGCGAGTTCGAGGTTGGACTGTTCGAGGCTGAACAGCAGCACGCCCTTGTCCTCGTTCCCCATGGCTACCCCCTCGGCGATGTTGCAGACCAGGGCCGTCTTGCCCATGCTCGGACGTGCGGCGAGGATGACGAGTTCGGAGGGCTGGAGACCGTTGAGCTTCTGGTCGAGATCGGTGAACCCGGTGGGGATCCCGCTGATAACCTCGTCGTTCTCCATCCGCTCGTTGATGCGGTCGAAGGCATCCAGCAGGATGTCCTTGATCAAGATCTTGCGAGGGTCTCCCTGGTCGTCGAGGATGCGGAAGATTCGCTGTTCCGCCGAGGAGAGCACGTCGTCGGGATCGTTGGACCCGTCGTAGCACTCGGTGAGGATCTCGTTGCAGGCGAAGATCAACTGCCGCTGTACCCATTTTTCGCGGACGATCCCGGCGTAGTACCGGGCATTTCCGGCATGGGGAACGGCTTCGAGGACCTGCTCGAGATAGGCGGTGCCGCCGATGTCGGCGAGTTCGCTGTGCTTGTCGAGTTCTTCGGCGAGAGTCAGCGGATCGATGGCGTGGACGTTGTTGTCGTAGAGCCTGCGGATGGCCGAGAAGATCTTGCGATGCGCGTCGGTGTAGAAGTGCTCGGGAGTGATCACCTCGGTGACCTCGTCGAGCACGTCGTTGATCAGCAGGACGCTGCCGAGCACACCGCGTTCGGCCTCGAGGTTCTGTGGAGGAAGTCGGTCGAACCCGGACTTGGTCGCCGCCACAGCCATCGCATGCCCCTCCGTGAACATCTCGCCGCCCCCGCGTTCTCCACGGGACGGCTCCCGCAGGCTACTCCTCCTCGCCCATTTCCTCGGCCGACGGCACGACCCAGACCTTCATCTCCGCCTCGACGTGTTCGTGCAATTGCACCGGCACGGTGTACATGCCCAGTTCCTTGAGGACACCGGAGAGCTTGATCTGTTCGGGCGCGACATTGAATTCGGCTTCGATCAGCGAACGGCTGATGTCGTTCTGGTTGACCGATCCGTAGAGTTGGCCTTCCTCGTTGGCGTTGGCCTCGATCGTCACGCTGTGTGCCGCAATGCGGTCGGCAAGTCCTTCCAGTTGCTTGATCTCGTTGGCTTGCAGTTCCAGCAGCCGAGCCCGGTGCTTCTCGACCGCGTGCCGGTTCTCTTCGGTCGCGACTGTCGCCAACCCCTGGGGAATCAGGTAATTGCGGGCGTAGCCAGGCTTGACCCGGACGAGGTCACCGGGGAGCCCGAGAGAGGGAATTGGTTCGGCCAGCAGCAATTCGACGGAGGAATTGGTTGTGCCGGCGACGTGAGGAGTGGATCGCTTGCGACTCATGGGACTGCCCGGGACGGAGCCCGGTCTTCGTGGAGTGGGTTTCTTGCATCGGTGCCGATTCTAGAACGGCACCTCGTCGTCAGGAGGATTGGCGGCTGGGTTCTCGGCGACCGGGGCCGGTTCGGACGGAGCCGATTGAGGTGCTGACTCGTAGTAACCTCCGCCCCCACCTCCACCTCCGGAGTTTCCGTCGCCTCGTCCGCCGAGCATTTGCAGGTTGTCGCAGACGACCTTGAGCTTGGTCCGCTTCTGTCCAGTTTCGCGGTCATCCCACGAATCCATCTGAAGTCGTCCCTCGATCAGGACCGGCCGTCCCTTGCGGAGGTACTCGCACGCGATTTCAGCGGTGCGTCCCCAGCAGGTGATATCGACAAATGTCGTCTCTTCGTTTTTCTGGTTCGTGTTGCGATCCGTCCAGTTGCGGTTGACGGCCAGCCCAAGATCGGTGACGGCTGTCCCCGACGGGATATGCCTCAACTCCGGGTCACGTGTCAGGTTTCCAACCAAGATCACTTTGTTGAAATTCGCCATCCGTGAATCTCCTTTGCCGGTTCGTCCGGCTTGTCCCCTGCCCGGAACTCCCTGCTCCGAACACCAGATGTTGTCTGCTCCGCCCGCAGCAAAACGGGAAGCTAGGCTGTTTCGCTCGTTTCGGCCTTCTCGGCCTCTCCGTCGTCGGTCTCCGCGTCCCCCTCTGCCTCGGACTCATCCGAGGCCTCGTCACCGGTCTCTTCTGCAGCTGTGGTTTCGTCGCCGACATCCTCGGTGGCGTCTGTCTCGTCAGCTTCTTCGGCGGTTTCTGCTTCAGCGGTTTCTGCTTCGGCCGGAGCTGTCGTGGTGGTTTCTTCCGTCGTGGTGGTTTCTTCGATGCCTCCACTGATGGCAGCCACCAGTCGGTCCCACATGATCTCGGGATGGCGAATCACGATATGCCGCAGCACAAGATCGGAGAGTCTCACCTGTCGTGCGATTTCGGTGTTGGCGTTTCCATCGCCCTGGAAATAGACCAGGAAATGGACTCCACGGCGTCGCCCGTCAATGGGGTAGGCCAGTTTGCCATCCATCCAGACTCGGTCCTCGCGGATCGAGGCCCCGGTTTTGGACAGCAGTTCCCGGACGTGGGTCATCACTCCGTCGGAATCGTTGGCAAACTTGCCGCTGTCGACCAGGAACATGCCTTCATAATAGTTCTGCGCCACGGGTGTCGTTCCTTGGGCTGGGGTCGGGGAGAGCCGGGAAGTAAGAGAGCCAGGCCCGCCGATTGGTCTTGGGAGTGGTCCTGCGAATGGCAACCGGAGAGGTGCGCCGAAACGCTGAGCCTGTTGGCCGGGCGGCCAAACGCAGTCTCTCCGTTGTATCGTCTCGTCAGCGATTTGCAATGTTGAAGCCAGTCGGGCCGGGTCACTCGTTGCCGGCACCGGCGTCTTCATCGGGAAGGGCCGATGGGTTGAGCCGATTCATGGCGGCGGCGGGACCCTGTTGTGCCCAGAGAAGTGCGCCGTCGACGGCTTCGGCCACTGCCGTCTCGATCGGGACCTGTTCTT
>MDTE01103943.1_pt1 | contig 15540 bp, 23 predicted proteins | sample 811231 | NCBI WGS metagenome assembly MDTE01 (sample SAMN05326651, study PRJNA326480) | marine metagenome | isolation source: seawater | place: Indian Ocean: Red Sea | collected 2010 | reverse complement strand
GGGAACCAAGTTATATCATCTTTTGCTCGTTTGGTTATCCAATCCTGATCACCGTGGTTCTGTTGCATTATATGAACAGAATTATTTTTAAATTCTGTCCAGAGATAATTCATTGTTCCTGAATGCCAACGCATACAACTAGAATTAGATAGTTTCCAATCTTTAATTCTACATCTATTGAAATCTCTGATTATATTGAATTTGCCATTGTGACTGAATAATGGATCAATGTTGTCAAAAATTACAACATCAAGATCAAAAAATAAAATATTTCCTTCTATGGGTAATTCAGGGGCAAACATGTACAATTTGCTCCACCAAGACTTAACAAATGGGTCTTTTGGCAGAGGGATAACATGTATTTCAGGATCAAGACCGTTTGGGTCATCGGTGAGACAATGAAACTTATATTCTATAGTGCAATGCCTTTTGACCATGTTGTTAAGAACATTTGCATATTTAGAAATATACTTGTTCCCCCACTTAACGCATACTACGTGATTCATATCCCTTTTTCAATCCTTCAATTTGTATCGCCTTCCAGTCATCACTGTCTAGAGAATAAGGGTATGCACACTCTATGGTGCCGCTGGCAATTGTTTTCATACTTGTTATATTTAAATTTCTATTCATAGTTTCGTGTATTTGTTTTATATCTGCATTTGATCCAAATGTTCTTTGTAGATCGACCTGTCCTAATTTTATGTACCCTAATGATAATTTGGGATCCTCCCAGTCATAACCATTTTCTGCTAACCACTTTCTAAAATTCTCCATCTCCTGTTTTTTAAAGTCATGATCCCGTTCGTTGACCGTCTGTCCCCATTCAACATCAAATTCTCCAGAATAATATTTTTGATGATTGATTTCAGAACATAGAGCATCTGTCATCACTGGTGCGTGTTCGTCCCTGAAGACTTCGTACAATGTTTTTCCCACCTGCGACCAATGTAGATAGACACCACCAAGATCTCTATCGTATCTATTGACCTTGAATAATTCATAATCTTCTTCGTGTAAGTCAAATCTAGGAGCATTTAAGAAAGTGGTGATTTGCGAAGGCCTCATCCATTCCGGTTCGAACGCTTTTTTTCTATCTGCATTCACCCATCCTTCTATTTCATGACAAATATTGTTCAGTTGCCTAATTGCATATTTTGTTTCAATGTCCGCTTGCCTATAAAACTTTGATATTGACCATGCTGTGCCCTGTAGTTCTTCAAAATACCTATGTAGAAGATTACAGGCATCATGCTTTAACCTTTTGCCGGGAGTTGCCATGTCATCACCGTCTATTGCTTTCCCAATCGGCAGGTTTGAGCTGAACTGAAAGTCGTCTTCTCTGAATGGATGTATTTTTTCATAACCAGGATCAAATTTAAAAGAATTAATTTGTTCTATATTTTTATTAAGTTCCCTCACTAGATAGTTAAGATTTCTGTTAGAGTCTGCAAAACCTATAAAACAGAAATTCTTTTCAACTATCAGTTTGTTTTTTAAATTATCATTGAAGGCAGACAGCCACCTATGTCCTAGTGGCGTGTCATATATGTGGAAGTAGTAGGCCCGATCGTTTAGGCCTACCCTAACCATATCAAATATGTAATTATTCTTTTCTGTAGATGGCACTGTTTGCTCCGTGTTCCATGCACTCTACACTTTCCACAAAACATCTGCCTTCAGTTTTTCTTTTGATCAATTCATCCGCAAAATCAAAAGCATGTTTGGCAAACATTTCAGCACCAACTCCATCAAAGATTCTTACTTCGGCTAAATCATGCTTTTCAAGTTCTTTTAATTTTTCGATCTGTGGATCATTTTTATCTAACGCCATCTTATGATCGAACTTGTCTTGCAACCATGCTTTAAGTTCTTTGAGACCACCAAAGTCCACTACCCAGTTCTTGTTGTCTAGTTTTTCACATGCAAATGTAAATCTAAAGGCAAGACTGTAGCCATGCAAGAAATGACAGTGTGAGTGATCTGCGTTGGGTTGACGGAACACACAGGCGAGTCCTATGTTGTGTCCATATGTTTTAGTTGAATAGTAAGTCATCGTTTCTCCTTGTTTTGATGACTTGCAGAGTGTTTATAGAGGGTTGAAAGTCTTGAGTCCTCTTGACCATTAGTTTAACTTTTTGTTTATCTTCTGATCCAAATCCAACTGGAACGCCGCATTACGAATACGTTCAGTCAGCTCGTTGGGTATATTTAATTCTCCGTCAATAATACTCTTAAGAAAATGTACCAATACTGAAAATTCTGGTCGATTAGCAACTGTTTCCGGATCTATTCCATTAGTCTCCATTGCATTGAGCAGTGCTTCAGAAGTGTCAATGAGTGCTTTCATCCCTTTGTTGTGTTTTTCAAATACTGGCATTACGTTATTATGCTAGGTTTTTTTGGAACTTCTATTTTGCTGAACACCCTTTTATATTCATCAGATATTTTATCATTGATGTGGGCGATAGTGGTGATCTTATCTATTGCAATATTGAATGGCTCATCCTGTTTTGCAGTTGAGAAGAAGGTACCAAAAGCAAGTCCTTGGGGTCCTTGCATTAAAACTAGGGCCTTATCTATAATAATGTACGTGGACTCTTTGGCCACAAACTTTGCAATGACTTCTTCACCAGAGGCCAATTTTAGAGTAATAAGATCTCCATCTTTTATTTTGTCAAACATACCCTATTATAAACTATCCTACAAGATTGTCAATGTATTTTTTTAATTCTTTGTCTTGAACGTTGGGAGGAATATTATTCATAAAGAAAATTTGGTAACTGTCAGATCCATATTTTCCTATCCCATGTAGTTCACTGGCGTCCTTTTTATCCCATGTTAGATATTGCTCAGTCATTTTACGGATTCTTCTAGATCTTACCTCCCACATGCCCAAGGGTTTTAGGATATTCTGTTGTGTTTTTAATCTTCCACGAAGATATGCTTTTGGATCAGGATAACGTGCAAACAGTTTCGGAAGAATAACTTTAACCTGTTTTCTGTAAGTAAGGTTAAGGCACATAACCGCAACCATGTGTTTCCATTGTTTATGAGGAGAACGAATCTGTTCTTGCACCATCAAATGATCCAACATAGGTTTCATATAAAAATTTTATAAGAATTTACTTTTTTGTCAACTGTTTGTTGATAAATTTAGCCATACCGTCGTATGTTTCCTGGAATACATTTGCGTGACCTTTCCACTCACTTGGCATCTTCCAACGGTCGTGATTTACCACTATCCACCTTGTGTCGGGATCAGAATATCCCATTAATTTATGGAATTGATATATCCAGTAACTTGGATCCACAGGTCTTTTGATGTAGGTGTAGCCCTCCGATCCTGTGTACATGTTATTGATCTTATCTTTTTCTAAAGGATGCAGATCAAATCCTAGCATGAATATTGCTTTAGGTTTAAAGGTCAGAGCCAGGTTGCCTGCATGTGGTCCAGTGCCCCAATGAAAACTGTCATCCTGCCTTTTGTCGCCAGAGTATGGAAGTTTTGGTATTTCCTTCACATTGGGCCAGTGTGCAAATTGATCCACCCATTTGTCTCTAGTGAAGATGGTGGTGCCTTTACCAACAGCATTGACTGCCTGCTGGCACATATGCCGGTCCGCACACACAAGATATTCCGTAACAAAATCTCGGAATATGGCATTACAGCCAATTACCGTGCTGAACAGTTTTAGTGGAGATATATCAAAACCTCTCCTGCTTTCTCCGTTTCCAATTATACTAACATACTTGGTCATAAACGTATTTAATCACCCCTTTAAACGCACACAGAAGCCTGCACAACGCTGGTAAATTTGATTCTGGATAAGTTACACACAACATTGATCTTCGCGGTTTAAATGCATTACGATAAGAAAAAAGATTGAATATAATCGTATTTCCTTAAATTACTCATTAACTTTTTTTCGTCTAGTTTACCAAGTTTACCAATCTCAATCCTGCCTGTTGTGAGTCGTGTATCGTTTTTCTTGTAACCTCGACTATCAAGATATTCTGCGTTTTCCTCCACAAACTCATTAAATTTTTTTTCGTATTCTGCCACCTGCTTTTCTGTATCAGAGCAGAAATAGGCAACACAATCTGCACTGAAATGTATGTTGGGAACCACATCATGGTGATGGTCATCATTATCCACTGCGAGGCTTTCGATGTTTTTGCCAACATCAGCGTAAAGATGGTACAGAGAACCAAATGTTTTTTTATTTGTAAAAAGTTTATAATCTTCGTCGTTAAATTTATTGACCTTGGGCAAATCAAACCAAACTATTCTAATTTTTGGTGAGCCGTGTCTGTTTTCACAGGCATGAACAAATTGATTAACCTCACTTAGATTTTTCCTAAAGTTTTCTGATTTGTTCTTGAATATTGGATTGTCTTTCCATTCGTCTAGTTTTCCATGATGTTTTTCAAACACAGAATGTATTTTGTTTAATTTGTCCTTGTCATAAATGCTTTCCAATTTAAATCCAAACATTTTTTCTTCTTTGTCTACCTGCGACATTAATGAATTAAGTTTTTCTAAAACAAAGTTGTCACTTAACTTATCATTTATATTATACAACGCCCATGGTTCAGAAATTTCATAACGCCTTTGTTGTGCTTCAAGCACACAATTTATCCATTTTTTTGTAAATGTATTATCGATTAAAGTGTATTTTAGATCAAAAACATCTGTTGGATCGTTTTCCTTAGATAATCTGATTGTGGCGAATTTCATTAATAGTAGCGAGTATGATCCGCACCTGGGTGTGCATGTCTCATACCTCCTATTTCATCAGCATCGTCTTTGTGTCGTGGTATGAAATGGATGTGTGGCCACATGATAGTCTGTCCTGCATCTATGCCTATATTCATTCCTACATTGAAGCCGGTCATCTCACCTTTATCGATCTTTTTTTGGCCAAAGTCGTAAGCAAGTTCATATGACTTGCCAATATATTCTGCTGATCTTTTTTTTGGGACAAAAAGTGTATGGCCTTCTACGCAAGGATATCGATCATTGAAAACCACTGTGTAATCGGTCTCCATGAACGGTTTATCGTTTCCCATCCATATGCTTTCAGCATAATGATCAACGTGCTCATATTCTTTCTTGTAGATAGGTTTTTTCGATGGCATTGGTTTGTATTATTCCTATCCTAATATTACTAGAATTTGGTTTATGTTGCAACCTGATCTGAGCCCATGCCTTTGTTTTAGGCACAGATGGATTGTATTCATGGATATTTAAGAGGTTTACTATGGCCTTCCTAACTTTCTCAGCACCACCATGCTTTTTGCATGTATCTGATCTACCAACATGCACTATTTTATTTGCAATTTTTATCTTATACACACATGGTAATCTTACCCATTTAGTTTTTGGCTCTTTACTATGAGTGATTTTGTATTCTTTTATGGAGTACAGATCTTCTATACCATACCATTTAATATTTGCCATTTTTTATTTTGAGTGTTTCATAAACTTTTTGAACTTTTTTGGCTTGGAAGTAACAGTCCTCAAGGGCATTGTGTAGGCCAGTCCTTTTTTCATTTGGATCTTTTGGCACCAGACTAAAAAGTGTTCTTGAATCTCTTATCTGCCAATAGTTCCACGGCACAGGCGTCTTCATTTGATGATATAAATTTTGTAGGATTGCATAGTCAAAAAGTGGTCCTTGGCACCAAAATACATCAACCCCTACACACCACTTGTTTATTGTCTTTATGGCATCATTCAAACTGATCCTATCTTCATCACCTAGAGCTTCATCTCTTATATCGGCAGGTTGCGTGGCCCACCAATCTAAAGTTTCCTGCATTACATCTCTGCCTTGTTTTGTCTGAGAGTCAACGTCCACCCTAAAGTACATGCCCTGCGAAGGCTCAGTTTTTGTATGAGGGTCAAACTTTACGCCACCTACAGTGAGTATTGTCGCATTAGGATTTGTGGATAGAGTTTCCAAATCTATCATTGCGTGGATCATATAAACTTATCTTCTTTTTTACGCATAGACTTGCTACCACTGAGAGGGTCGTCAATTTCTTCTAGCACTTTGACCATGCAGATGTGTTTCTTAAATCTTGGCTCAATGTCTTGGCCAGTGTCGGAATACACAAATGTTTTCTTTTTGGTTGCATCAGGAAATTCCAGTTCAATTTGCCAACATCTTGTCATACGTCTATTATAGTGTAAGAAATTGGTAATGTCAACTAGGCTTTAGGGGCCTGACTATCTACCCAAGTTTTGAATTCATCTTCGTTCAAACAGTAGATTTGTCCGGTAGTGCCTGGATAGGTCATCTGTGCGTAGTCCGAAACTATAGCCGCTTCCGTTAAACAGTCACTTTCTTTTTCATAGAGATATTGTTCATACATTGTTTGACACTCAGTGCCCCAACATATCATTACTATCATTATCCATTTCATTGGCTATAATTTTCTCCTGACCTTAAAAGTATATATGGATGTTTATTGAAAAATAAAGTGACTACTTCTTCTTCTTTTTCAAAGTTTGCACTTTTGTGCGTAGCCTGATCAAGTCGTTGTCCAGCATACGGACCCTATCAATCAATGCAATTAGGGTAGTGCTGGTATTCCCAAGTTTTGGCTTGATTTCTTTTACTATGTAATTGTAAAGGAACCAAATAAAGTAGGCGAGGAAAAAGACAGCGACAGTTGGAAATCCGTAATCGTTAATAATAGTTACTATTTGCATCTAATCCTTTCTTGCATCTTTTTTTCCATCGGCACGTGCCACTCTGTCTGTATCAACCGGAAGTCCAAGTGACTCGGACACTTCTTGATCTAACTTGATTATGTCATTGTTCATTGTCTTTACTCTGTTATCTAACTGTTGTATAACGGACTCAATGAACTTGATCGAACCCACCACACTACCAAGTATGTACTTTATAATAATCATTATGAACGCTCCCAGACCAACGGTGGCGGCGATGGGCAATCCTAATTCGGCAACTAGATTCCAGAAACTCATTATATTTGTATTTAACTATTGATTGTATACACCTTAACAGGCTCGGTTTTGCCTTTGACAGTGATTTCATCTACGTAGTCAAATTTGTAGGCCAATGATGCTACTCTAACAGTGTCCTCACCAACCACCAAAGTTTTACCAAGTGTTTTACTACTGCTTTCAAGTCTTGCGGCAAGGTTGACTGCATCTCCTATCACAGAGTAATCAAACCTTTGTTCAGATCCCATATTTCCAACCAAGGCACGGCCAGTGTTTATACCTATTCCTATGTTAATTTTTGGAAGTCCTTCTGCAATCAGATTGGCATTCAGTATCTTAAGTTCCTCTTGCATTTCTAGTGCCGCCGCAATGGCATGTCGTTCATGTCTGGGATCGTCGATAGGTGCATTCCAAAAAGCCATTATGCAGTCGCCCATAAATTTATCAATCGTTCCTCCGTTCTTGATTATAACTTCTGTCATTTTGGTCAAGAATCGGTTAATTAGTTTTGTGAGTCCCTCCGGGTCTCCTTTGTATTTTTCACTAATAGGAGTGAAACCTCGTATGTCGGAGAACATGAATGTCATATGTCTTGTCTCCCCACCTAGTTTTAGTAGGCTGGGATCTTTCTGTAATTTTTTAACCATGGCAGGCGCCAGGTAATGTTCGAATTGTTTCTTGATCTGCTGTTTAAGGCTAAACTCTTTTACAAAACGATTAAACAATGCATGGAAACCTGTAACTGTGGTAACAAGTATAATCCAACTGGCGTCCCAAAGTTGTAAATGTTTAACAAAATAAAAGTAGGCACCATAGGCCGTTCCAGACCATAACGCCAGCAACACTGATCCCACCAACCAATAGGGTGAAAAACTAGCCAGCAGTATTATTATTATTGCTAAAATACCAGCGGCAACATATTCAAGGAAAGTTGCAGTGTCTAACCTGACAATGTTCTCTCCATTTATTACAGTCTGGAGACTGACAGCCATGGCCGTGTGACTGTATTGTTCACCGTTAGGAGTTGCTATAACTGTGCTGATTCCTTCCGCAGTGTTTCCAATGATGACTGTTTTACCTGCTACCGATTTAAAATCATCTGTGATGCTGATCGTTTCAAACTCCTTGTTCCATCTTAGCCATATTCTTGCGTATTGGTCAGTCTTGATTGTTTTGAATTTTGGCACTCTCAGTGCTATCACACCACCAGCACCTGCTTTAACTTGATAGCTCGGATCACCAACTGCCACCCTTATTACCTCTAATGCCACACTTGGATAAACTTCATCACCTACCCTCATCAGCAACGGCAGTCTCCTCACCACACCATCTATCTCAGGAGTGGTGTTTACAACTCCAACGCCGTCAACGTTGTCTCCAAGCAATGGTATTGGTCCAAGCATACCTGGCCATTCGAACAGCCAAGGCAACGGATCACCTATCTTGGCAACTCCGCGAGGCACTGCATTTCTGTTTGTTTGTGTTGTTCCGGTCTGTGCTATTACTATTCCGTTTTGGACGAGGGCCTGTGCTAGGTCCATGTCTCCGCCCAGCCTGTCTTCTTCTGAAAACAATATAGGTAATACAATTATTCCCGCACCTGCTTCCCTCAATTTCCATATGACATCTGCCAACACCGAACGCTTCCATGGCCACTGGCCATTCTGTTCTATACTTTTTTCATCGATCTCAACAATTACAATATCCTCACTTAAGGTTACTTTGTCATATTTCTGTATGAGGTCAAAACTTTTCAATCTCGCGGTCTCTTTCACGAAAGGATCTTTCAATCCCCATAACATCAATAAAGCCAGAGTCACGAACGCCAGTGTCCAGTGTGTTATAATTTTTTTTATCATACTGGTTTGCTACTATCAAGCATTAGATGTAGATTAAAATGATGCCACATCTCCATTTGGTCCTTCCACAGGTATAACTGTGACAATGACAAAACCATTATGCTCAGCAATATTAAAATCAAATAAATTTTATTCACCTTTTATATCCTTTTCCCATATTTCAAAACCTATGTTCAAACCTGTAACCAATCCATATATCATTGCAATGCCTAGTATTAGGGTAACCAATATAATTGGACTTAACAGCCAAAGCCACCAGTAGTATCTGAATATGTTTTGTCCCTTGGCCAGACGTTTAACTCTGTTGTCCATGAACCAGTGAACGATTCTCTTCACCACGCTTTTCAATTTATCTACAAGGAACTTGTTAATAAACCAACGCACTGCTCTCATCACTATTAAAATTGGAGAACTTAACACTTCGAAGAACAACAGGAAACAGTCAACGCTGAGGTCAACTATGTTGTCTGCTGTGCAGGCTTTTTTCCAACGTTCACGCAGAGTCAGTTTTTTTGGTTTCTCATCTGCCATTATGTGTGTATTTAACTAGATTTAATTTTGTGTGACCGATACCGTGCATCCGCTAGAATTTGCACAATATCCTGTGAGCGAATATGACCTATCTGTGTTTTGGTCAATCTGATCTACGTCTAAGTTATAGGCACCGCCACTGTTGGTCAAGTTTATTGTCGCTGTGTGATCACCGTATCTTTGTAGCAAGTCAACTTCGTGTCCGCTGTCCACTGTAATCGTTGAGGTCATTTGATTGTTGTTGCCACGTTGTAATACAGTTATATTATTATTGTCGCCATTGACATCTGTTGTGCTTGAATGATTCCCTGCACCACGTTGTGTAATTTTTATGGTGTTGGTACTGCCGTCAATGTCGTTGAATAGATATTGGCCACCATTACCTCTGTCATCAGTTTGATAACTTGCTGTGGTGTTATTACTTCCAGTTATGTACCAATAGGCGTCATTGTCACCTGTTTCGTTGTTGTCCACATTGCCGTCTTCGTGTTTGCCCTGCCATACTTTGGCATTGTTGTTGTCACCGTTTACGTATACTCTCACAATGTTGTTATCCTGTGATTGCACTTGTACATCTATGGTATTTGAATCACCGTTTTGTACCTCTGCTATGGTATTATTGCTGTCACCATTCACCGTCGTTGTTATCGTGTTGTTTGTGTCACCGCCATTGCCTATTTCGTCAAACGTCACGTTGTTATTGCCAGTCACGTTGGTTGTTATCGTGTTGTCAGCACCGTGATTATCTATTTTTGTGATGTTACTATTACCCGTTATATTTGCCGTCATATTTTTATTTGATGAGGAATCACTCCATACTCTTATTTGATTACTGTCACCTGTTTGATTGAATGACACATCACTGTTAGCACCATATATTATTGCGTTTCCACTACCTGATAGGCCTTCGATCTGATTGTTCTGTCCGTCTTGCACAATGTCTAGGTCTAAACTATCACCGGACTGGGTGATGTAGATGTCGTTGGCCATCACCGATGTGCAAAATAAAAACACACTAGTTATTCTGAACAATGTCGATAGCATTTTCATTTCCCCCTATTGAGTAGTCTATTATGTAATAATCCTGTTGTTGAACATTAAGATTGTATGTGTTCTCTTTGCTGAGACGCAATTCGATATAGTTGCCCGCCTCGTCTTCTCTGATCCATATGTATGAGTCTTCGTCATCTAAAAGTGTTATTCCTGTGATGGGATCCTTACCGAACACTAGGTTGCTGAAGTCACCACGTTTCTTTTGCTTTTCGAATTCGTCGCTCATCTGTATGGCCAATTCTCTGTTGATCTGCTCCAGGATGTCTTGTAAAAAATTCTGTTCAAGGAAATCTATGTCTAAAAGTGTTGCCCAGTTTTCCGTTCCGTCCTCGTCCAGGTAATCTATGTTTAGTTCATCGAACTCCAGAAAGTCTATGTCCAGTGCGTTGGCAACAGCATTGTACTTGGCGTTGTCCTGTGCTTCCTCGATCTCCTTGGGTTTGCTTATTATCAATAGGTTACTGATCAGACTCTCATCCAGATCCAATTTCACTGGTGGCATAGGCCTGCTGGCAACGGTCTCCACAACAGTGGCCTGGAAAGCCTGATTCATTATCACTTGTCCAGCGTCAGACTCCACAGCGATCTCTCCCACGTAGCATTTACCCAATGTGTTGCAACTTGGCAGTAGGATAATGGTACTGCTACCCAACTCGTCTATGGTCATTGCAAAGTCCGTACCCCTCACAGCGATCGTTGCCGTTGGTGTTGATATTTTCACGTTCTGTTTTGAATTCTTTGCTATCTGTCCAGATGCATATCTCACTGTCCCCAGTGATGCTTTTAAACTTAATGCACCTGTCTGTGTGTTGGGATCATACACAAACTCGTCAATGATCAGTTTACTGTGTTGAGTGACGTCAACCCTTGTTTCGTCTAAAAATTCTATGCCTGTTTTGCCATTGCCAGTCTTTACGATGTCATAACTGAACACGTCAAGATCTTTTACGGTGATTTGTGTGTCGCCCGTGGTTCTCTCGATCTCGCCATTGCCCTCGTGTAAAATTACATTACCGATGCTGGCGTACCCCTGTGCAGTCCATAGTAGACTGCACAACAGTATCATTAAAAATTTCATTAGTCAGTTTGGCTGATGTCGATATCGTGGTTATCACCTGATGTTGTCAAAGTGATCATGTTGTCATATACTCCAGACTGTACAATGTCTACATCTGCTATACCACCTGTGTGAGTGTGTATAAGAGTGTGTCCATTAACGTCACCATTTCCATCGATGTCTACCAACCAGTTGTTAGTATCACCATCTACAGTAATTGTCAAGATAGCACTTGTACCATCAATCGTAGCCGCGATAACGTTTGAGTCATCTGACGCCGCTGATGTAATGGTAGCAGTGGTACCTGCTGAATCTGAAGTCTCACCAATGTCTAGGTCTATGTCATTCGAGTTACCAACCATTGTGATTGACGCAGTCACAGTTCCACAAGAACTGTTGTTTCCTGTGCTGTCACAATTCATGTCGATGTTGTTGGAGTTACCTGTCACGTTGAACGTTCCTGTGTAAGTTGCTCCGTTGACATCAAAGGTCAATACGTTGGAGTCACCCACTTGGTCAATGTCTATCGTTGCCGTAGCACCAATCACAGATGACGAAGTAGTACTGTTACCCACTTGGTTGTTTTGTCCATCCTGTGTGATGTCCAAATCAAGTGTGTCTCCAGACTGTGTAACATAGATATCATTGGCATAAGCACCAAAGGCGATACCTGCTGATAATAATAATGTTGTTAATAGTCGCTTCATTCCTCGTTTCCTTATTAGTAGTATTTAATCTTCCAGAGTCCATCTTTATCACCCAGTTTTAAGATTTCTAGCAAACAATATTCTATTGCTGTTCTAACTGCGTAATTTACTGGCTCATTCGACGCCACACCAGATTCCACTTCAAGCGCCATAGTACTCATGTCCAAAAATCTGAACACATCAGCACCTGTTTTGTGGCTGGCAATCGTTTTTGTTGCTTCTGCTGTAAGCAGGACTTCTCCCGTCTGTACAGCGACAAGGCGCATACTCACAGTAACCTGGTCAATCCTGTATTCTTCACTCACGCCAATTCCAAAATATCTAGCACCATCACCACCAGACGCCACATTAGCATCATATCCGACTATTCCACCCTCGATCAAGAGTCCTGCAAATACAAGTGGTTTGATCACGTTACCCACTTCCATCTTACCGTCATACATCTCTCTGGTGCTTCTTATCAATTGTCTCTCTTTAATTAGACTGTCTAATCCTTTTCTCTCTACGACCTTGAACCAAGTGCCCTTACCTACCGCCTTTAGCGCCGCTATCACCCAAGTGTCGGCACCCTGTGAAACTGCTGTTGACAGTTGTGAAAACTTGGTGTTTGGTTTACGCTGTCCTGTCATGTCAGGGAAGTTGTAAACCGCGATTGTGATCATTGGTTGTTCCTTCAATGGCGGTATCGCTTCCAACATGTGCCTAGTGCTTGTCCCTTTGATAAATGGTTCCTGGCCTATCTCAACTTTGTTGCTAACTTTAGCACAACCTGTGAGTGTACACATCAATGCAAATATGGCTAAAATTTTAAACATTAGAAATTGAAATCTCCCATAGGTATGGACATTGTTGTGACTGTGCCATCCTGTCCTGTCACTGTTAGCGTGATTATTTCTGTCGTGGTGTCTTTGACCCAGTATATGGTGTCACCTTCTATGTCAGCAGTGCCGCTGGTAGGACACTCACCTGAGCAAGTTGTTCCAAACATGTTGTCCACCAACTGTTTGGATAGGTTAGCATAGATCCTTGATTCAACGTTTTTTATGAATTTGTTTATTGTGGTGTTTTCTTCTTCCCTCTTTTTCTGACCTTCGATACGTCTCTGTTCCTCTTTCACATCATTCTTCCTGCTGTATCGCAGTTGCTCAATCGAGAGCACATGGGTGCTGTATCCATTACCCGAGAATGATGGATTTTTGAACTCGTGCGTCAATTCGCTGGCGTTTACGGCCGCACCTAGAAACATTATGAAAATTAATTTTTTAAACATTTGTATACCCATATTTATAATATTTTCAAATACCCGTTTGTGGATCCTCAAAGGCCACATATTGTGGGTCAAGAGGTTGACTGTGAACAGCCAGTAGGTTAACTATGTTGCCTTTGAATGTGGATCCTTTTGATGTGACGAGGTCAGTCCCGGCAATTTCAAGGTCATCACCCCTACGGACCAAATCTCCGTTGGATGAAACTTCATAGGATATTGCTATGTTGTCTGATGGACCTGCCATTTTAGTACGTTAACCTCGCTCAAGGGTATTTAAATCTGTGCGTATATTTCAAGTGTACGTATATAATGATTGCAGAACTGAATTGTGTGTAGCACATAATATACAAAGTTAAATAAGCACAATGAAAGAAATTATAGCCTGGCTTTTAATCTGGCTTGGTACCAACACATATCTTAATTCGGACCATCCTCATCCAAAAGTGCTACTAATGCCACAGGAGGATATGAACGCCCTTTACTATAAGGACAATGATCACGAGCCCGACAGTCTACACGGTCTTTACAGTAAGGAAGATGACACGATTATACTACCAGACGATTGGAACAAGGATGATCCTTTCGAAATGTCAGTGTTACTTCACGAGCTGGTACATTACCTGCAAGACGTCAATGAGTTGGAGTTCACCTGCACACAGGAAATGGAAAAAGATGCATGGCCTATACAACAGCATTTTTTGAAACAGGTCTATGACTATGACTGGAACTATGACGGGCTATGGTATGCCTTGATCAGTAACTGCCACGATCCTTTTAACTTTTAAAAATTTTATTGGTAATCTCTTTAGTCTTGTTCTTGATTGCAGTGCTCACGCACTCTTCCCAGATGTCTTCTGCCTTTGTGTCATCTAACTGTCCGAATATGACTTTTTCATCATAGTCAAGCATCAACCAGCTCATGCCAGGGGACATTGGATTTTCTATCTCGTCTTCCAGTTGGTGTGGACTCCAGTTGCACATGCCAAGCGTAACTATCCTATTCAAGGGTCCAGACCCGCGTGCCACGTCCTGTAGTATTTTAGCATCAAGTGTGAACCCAACATCCGACAGCATGTTGGTGCTACCAAGCCTATATTCTGTGCTATGGAGAACTCCCACCACGTTAGGCAAAATAGGACCACCATAGTAAACAGGTGGACTGATTCCTTCCTTTAATTTGATACTGCCTTCCTGGCACACATGTTTGAAAGTGGGTCGCTGACATCTCTTGTTGATGATGACGCCAGATGCACCAGCAACGTCGTGCTTCCATATGAAAACCACTGTCTTTCTGAACCTGGGATCAGGCATACCCGGAGGTGCCACTAAGAATTTTCCGTGTGCGTCAATGTGCATACAAATACTTATTAATCAGTTTAAAGATTAGTTTGAACGTTGGTCAACAGTTGTCATCTCTTTCATCAGAGGTCCCATGTCGATTTCAAATAAGGCTTTGTTCCCGTCAGTTTTAACCTGTATTTCCATGAACACACCTTTGTTACCTTTGACGTTGACATCCTTGACAACCAATCTTGGATATTTTTGGCCAACTAAATCTGCTCTAAAATTTGCTTTTTCAATTTCTTGATCAAGTTTTTTGAAATCCATTACTCGGTATCCACCTTTGTATACATGCACTATCTTTGCTCCTGCAAAATCTTGGGCTAGTCTAAAAAGATTTCTTAACATGGTACGTTCTTTTTTATCTCCAACTAATTCTTTATCAATCTGAACTGCCGCTTCTCGAAAACTGGCAAAGAATGCGTCGTTTAAATCTGGAGTGTCCATAAAATCATCTTCGGCCGCCGATATGTCTATACCCAGGTTACCCCAAAATTGTTCTTGATAGAACCAACGATCGTCACGAGAATACGTTGCATCGTCTTTTTCTTTTTGACGTAGAGCGCCTCCCATGGGTGCCTGGCCAAATTGTTTTACTTTGCCACTTTTTATTGACCTTTCAAATTTAACACGTTTACCGTCAGCATATCTAATATAAACATCGACAGTTGTGGCTTTCTGTTCAGATCGGCCGTCTGCGATTACTTCCACACTATCTATTTTTTTATTTGTGCTAAACATGTCGT
>MDTE01022289.1_pt1 | contig 15540 bp, 12 predicted proteins | sample 811231 | NCBI WGS metagenome assembly MDTE01 (sample SAMN05326651, study PRJNA326480) | marine metagenome | isolation source: seawater | place: Indian Ocean: Red Sea | collected 2010 | reverse complement strand
GGGCCAGCGGTTTGAACCCTTACGCGGATTTTGTCATGCAAACCGATCATCATGTGGGTCAGTTGCTCGACACTCTCAAAGAAACGGGTCTGGAAAAAAACACGATGGTCCTATTCACCAGCGACAATGGCTGTTCACCCGAGGCCAACTTTCCACTCTTGGCAGAGCATGACCATCATCCAAGCGGTGTCTACAGAGGGCACAAGGCTGATATTTTTGAAGGAGGGCATCGAGTCCCCCTCATCATCCGCTGGCCCGGTAAGATTCGACCCAAAACCCAATCCAAGCATCTAGTTTGTCACACGGATCTTTATCCGACTCTCGAGGCGATCAGTGGACAAAAGCCTCAAAAGCAGGGCGGAGAGGATGGTTTTAGTCTCCTCCCGATATTCACCGATCAGGGTCCTTCCAAACGGGACTCCCTTATTTCCCATTCCATCGATGGATCTTTTGCCATCCGCCAGGGAGATTGGAAACTTTGTCTCAGTCACGGCAGTGGCGGATGGAGTGCCCCGAAGGAGGCGTCTGCCAAAAAGCAAGGACTTCCTGCTTTGCAGCTCTATCATTTGGGACTGGATGTGAAAGAGTCGCACAATCTTGTGAAGAACTATCCTGCTCGGGCGCGGGCCTTGCTGTCGCTTCTGAAGGAGCATGTAGAGCAAGGGAGATCCACACCAGGGCCTCGATTATCCAATGATCGAGACGTCCAGGTCTTGCGCGAAGGTTGGGATCCTAGTCTCGTTGAGTAGACTCCAGCACTGTTTTCCCAACAAAAAGACATGCACCAGGCATGAGGCCATGGCACCATGGTGTGATGAGCTTGAGGCTGATTTTCAGCGGTGCACTTTTCTTTTTGAGGCAATGGATTCTTTTGCCTGCCACCCTTGGCCTGTTGGAAGCAGGCGCTGCACAGCGCGTGGTAAACACTTCGCTCAACATGCCACCCGGATCTCCCGGATGGTTCCTTTGAGGTGGTGGATGCTTTTCCCGGGTTGAGGTTCTCCAACCCGGTTGCCATGGTCTCTCTTCCTGGGAATGACTCGTTACTTTTTGTCGTCGAAAAACCTGGTCGTATTCGCAAGGTGCACCTGGGCCCATCACCGAGCATGGAGACCTTTCTCGACATCCGTGATCGCGTTCGAGTCGGATCCGAGCAGGGATTGTTGGGTCTGGCTTTTCATCCGGATTTTGAAAAGAACGGTTGGTTCTATCTTTTCTACACAGCATCCGAAAGCGGAGCTCCCAATCGTCTTTCTCGATTCCAGGTGGTCAGCGGCGATTCAATGATCGGTGAGCCATCCTCCGAAACCATTTTCATCAATCAACGGGACGATGCGGGAAACCATAATGGAGGTGATCTTCATTTTGGCCCTGATGGATTTCTCTATGTTGCCTTGGGGGATGAAGGAGCGGCCAACGACTCCCTGAACAACAGCCAAAAAATAGATGCTGATTTTTTTGCAGGTATCTTGCGGATCGATGTCGATCAGCGTCCGGAGAGCTTGGAGCCCAATCCTCACCCGGCAGTTGTGGGTCATTACAAGATTCCAGCAGACAATCCCTTCGTGGGTCTGGAGACCTTTCAGGGAAAGAGGCTCCAGCCTCAGAAAATCCGAACCGAATTCTGGGCGATTGGGCTGAGAAATCCATGGCGGATGTCTTTTGATTCCATCACCGGTGACTTGTATGTCGGAGATGTGGGTCAGAATCGTGTAGAAGAAGTGGATGTGATCCGGAAGGGGGGTAATTACGGGTGGAATTATCGTGAAGGTACGCTCAGCGGGCCCAAAGCCTCACGAGCACCACAAGGCTGGGAGGATCTTCCACCGATTCTCGAATACCGTCATGGATCAAGATCCAATCAAGGCAATTCCATCACTGGCGGATTGGTTTACCGAGGCTCGCGATACACCTCTCTTTATGGGGCCTACGTGTTTGCTGATTATGTCAGTGGTCACATATGGGCCATGCGTCATAACGGCCAAACCCACACACGATGGTGGAACTTGGCAAGAGATGCTGGGATTTCTGCATTTGGTATGGATCCGACTACCGAACATATCCTGATGACGGATCACGGATCTGGACGGGTGCTCCGTTTGGTTGAAAAGCCTGATGCCGAGGCGATCGCCTTACCTGCCACGCTTTCTGAGACAGGAGTGTTTCGCGAACTGGCAACCTTGACCCCCCATGAGGGTATTGAGCCCTATGAAATCAACGTTCCTTTCTGGTCGGATCATGCTCAAAAGAAGCGTTGGTTTTCCCTGCCTGAGCTGACTCAAAAAATCACACCTTTCTCTTCGAGCATGTGGCATTTTCCCAGTGGGGCTGTTTGGATCAAACATTTTGAATTGGAGTTGGTGCGTGGAGATCCCTCAACCCTTCATCGATTGGAGACGCGATTGCTGGTGCGCAACGATGCTGGAATCTATGGGGTGACCTATCGGTGGAATGAGGCCCAAGATCAAGCCTTCCTGGTGGCGTCCGAGGGTGAAGATGCGACCTTCAGGATTCAGGATGGAGATCAATGGATCGATCAAACCTGGCGCTTTCCTAGTCGCAGTGAATGCCTGGCCTGCCACAACCAACCTGCCGGAAGGGTGCTTGGGTTTCAACCCGCTCAGCTTGATCTTGAGACGGTCCGTGATGGAGCGAGTGTCCATCAGTTGGACTGGCTGGCCCAGACGGGTTACCTGGAGAGAGGTTTGGAGAGCAGCCCGCCGGCGACTTCCGCAATGGCCCCAATGACTCAGAAAAACGCGAGTCTGACGCATCGCATCAAATCCTATTTGGCTGCCAACTGTGCCTCCTGCCACCGGCCAGGAGGAGAGGCCTTGGGTGCCTGGGATGCCCGCTATGAAACTCCGATGCTGGAATCGGGCTTGATCTGGGGGTCACTGACCCGAGCCGATGGAAATCTCGACCAATGGGTCATCCAACCGGGTGATTTGGAACACTCGGAGCTCTATCAGCGTCTGATTCGAGGTGATAGCGGCCGGATGCCTCCCATCGGCAATCATGTGGCGGATCAGCAGAGCATTGCCCAAATGGGCGAATGGATTATGGGCCTTGCGTCATGGAAGAGCTTTGATAACTGGAATGAAACCTTTTTTCAGGGGACTCCTTCGGCTCTCGAACATCAGCTGATGGATGACGATCAGGATGGTTGGACCAATTGGCAGGAGTTTCACCTGGGAACCGATCCTCAATGGGCGATGGATCACTGGCGCATGAGCTTCAAACGGGGATCCGAGGGCAGCACCTTACAATTCCCCAACCCTGGCTCGGGTGAGCTTTCCTGGAATTTGGAGTTTGATTCAAAGGCGACATCCAATGCTTCGGGAACGCTTATGGCCAACTCATCGGAGAAAAAAGATGAAAAAGGATTATTGAGCGTGCCCGTGGACTTTTCAAAGGATGCCGCCGGCTTTTTCAAGATGAGGATTGATTGGCCAGAGGCCCCAAACGCAGATGTCGAGCCCTAGTGCTGCTCTCTTTTACTGGCCAGCACCTGGAAATTCTTCCAATGTGGGTGAAGGTGACTCGGTCGGTCACAACGACTCGGAATCCGATAGTATTCTACCCCAATGCGACTCATAGGACATATCCAAGGTTCAGACGCAGCTCATTTGTTTGGAGATTATCTCTATGCTCAAGGAGTGGATAATCGTCTGGATCGTTCCGGGGGAAGTGACCTATGGGAAATTTGGATTCTTTCAGAGGATCATTTGGATCCGGCCAAGGTCTTCCTCGAGCAGTTTCTGAAGGACCCATCCAATCCCAGGTTTGGTGCGGAGGCCGCTCGGGCCAAGGACCTACGCGTCCAAAAAGCCATGGAGCAGCGGGCCTATGCCCAAAAAATGGAGCAAGGTGCCCAGGCAATGCAATCCACTTTGCGCCTTCCCATGGGGCGCTGGACCTTGGGGATCATGGTGCTGTGCGGTATCGTCTTTCTGATGCAGAGTCTTGGGGACGAAGTTTACAAGTCCCTCTTTTACTGGCTTTCGATTTCCAGGATGAAACCAGGCGGTGGTTCTATCGGCCTCCCCGAGGTGCTTCGTGGAGAGGTGTGGCGCCTAGTAACACCCATTTTCATGCACGGTAATTTTATCCACATCCTTTTCAATTTGCTATGGCTCAAGGATCTGGGGAGTGTGATCGAATATCGCCAGGGACCGCGCAGGTTCATGGGGGTGTTACTCTGGACGGCAGTTGTCTCCAATCTGGCCCAATACTGGATGAGTGGCCCCTTGTTTTTGGGCATTTCAGGGGTCGTCTTTGGCATGCTTGGTTATATTTGGATGCAGGGTCGATTCGACCCGCGCGCGGGCATGCGTTTACCGCAGGGCGTTGTGTTCATGATGTTGCTGTGGGTATTTCTCGGTATCTCCGGCTCCATTGAATCGATGACGGGCATGCGTGTGGCCAACACGGCGCATGTCGCGGGTCTGGTCGCCGGTTGCATCATGGGAATCGCCGTTTCCTTTCTTTCCAGGCGTCATCCTTGAGGAGGGTTTATGACTTCGCTCAGCCTCATTGTCATCTTGTTGAAGTTTGCAAAGATCCTTCTGGCCTGCATGGCTCTGGTGATTTCCTTTGTCCTGCTGTGGCTACTTCTACAACCTTCTCCATCTCTCCAAAGGCATTCCCTTCTCAAAAAGTTGAGTCGGCTCAGGCGACAGTAACCCCATCCAAATGCCTGTCCCTATTCGAAGGCTTTGATGGCCTCGATCACCTCTGTGGCATGGAGATCGGGCTTCACCTTGGTCCAAATCCTTTCAATCAGGCCCTCTGGGTTGATCCAGAAAGAAACTCGATGAATGCCATCAAACGTTTTGCCCATGAACTGCTTGGGGCCCCAGACACCATAGGCCTTCACGATTTCCTGTGAGGTGTCCGCCAAAAGATCAAAAGGGAGTTCGAATTTCGAAATGAACTTCTGGTGGGAGGACACATTGTCACAGCTCACGCCCAAAACCACGACTCCCATCGATTCAAGTTGGGCAAATGCATCGCGAAAAGCGCAGGCTTCCTTAGTGCAACCCGGTGTATTGTCCCTTGGGTAGAAATAGAGGATGACGTGCTTGCCCTTGAAGTCACTGAGGCCAATGGACTGCTCATGTTGGTTGATTGAGTGGAAGGATGGCGCTGGATCGCCTTCCTGAAGCTTGATATCGATAGCCTTTGCCATGGTCGTAGGTAACCTGTGAATGATTTCAAATCAAGGCTGGGTGGGTGGATATCCTAGATGGATCCCGCGGAATTCAGTCCAGACTGGGCATGAAGCCTGCCTCTCATCTCTAGAGCAAAACCTCCTTGGACCTGTGGCTTGACTTTCAAGAGGGGGATTCGCATGTTGGTCTGGTTTACAGTTTAACGCTGCCCGCCAGACCGTTTTCGGTGCTAGGGTAACTTTCACTTATGAGTCACAATACATTTCAATCACTCCGCTCTTTTACACTCGGTAATGGAGCTCAGGGCCAATATCACAGTCTTCCATCCCTTGAAGAGTCTGGTGTGGGCGCCATCTCTCGACTGCCAGTCTCCATTCGTCTGGTGCTGGAATCGGTTCTCCGAAATTGCGATGGTATCAAAGTACCTGAGGAGAGTGTGCGTCAGCTGGCCCAATGGCAGGCCAAAGGGGAAAGAACCTCTGAAATTCCTTTTGTGGTTGCCCGCATTGTTCTTCAGGACTTTACCGGGGTGCCATTGTTGGTGGATTTGGCTGCCATGCGATCGGCAGTTCATCGCCTGGGCAAAAATCCCAAAATGATCGAACCCCTCGTGCCTGTGGATTTGGTCGTGGACCACTCCGTGCAGGTTGACTTTGCTGGATCCGGAGATGCCATGGACCGCAATCTCGACAAGGAATTCACGCGCAATCGCGAGCGTTACCAATTCCTCAAATGGGGAATGCAGGCATTTGATACATTCAAGGTGGTGCCTCCTGGCATCGGGATTGTTCATCAGGTCAACCTGGAATACCTGGCCAAGGGGGTTTTGTCTCAAGGAGACCTTTACTATCCTGATACCTTGGTCGGCACCGATTCTCACACCACCATGATCAATGGTTTGGGTGTGGTAGGTTGGGGTGTGGGGGGGATTGAAGCCGAAGCGGGTATGCTGGGACAGCCGGTCTATTTTCTCACACCGGATGTCGTGGGTGTTCACCTGACAGGAGCCTTGAGGGAAGGCGTCACGGCAACGGACCTGGCCTTGACCATTACGGAAAAACTCAGGGCTGCCAAAGTCGTTGGCAAATTTGTGGAATTTTATGGGCCGGGAGCCAAGGCACTGCCACTGGTCGATCGAGCCACTATTGCCAACATGGCCCCTGAATACGGCGCCACCATGGGGTTCTTCCCCATCGATGAGGAAACCGTTCAGTATTTGAAAGCCACTGGGAGGTCTGGAGAACATTGTCAGACCTACGAGAACTACTACCGGGCTCAAGGGCTTTTTGGCCTTCCTGCCAAGGGTGACATTGACTATTCCACCGACATTGAATTGGACCTTGCATCGGTGGGGCCCAGTGTGGCCGGTCCCAAGCGACCTCAGGATCGTATTGCCCTGCCAGACCTCAAACAGAGCTTCGATGCCACCTTTTCAAAGCCTGTCTCGGAAGGAGGGTTCGGCAAGGACGCTTCAGCGTTGGAAGCAGACGCCATCTCTCTCAAGGATGCGGATCGAGATCTTTCATTGGATCATGGCAGTGTGTTGATTGCCGCCATCACCAGCTGCACCAATACCTCCAATCCTGGAGTGATGCTGGGTGCCGGTCTTTTGGCCAAGAAGGCGGTCGAACGTGGACTCAAGGTCAACCCTGCGGTCAAGGCTTCGCTTGCCCCGGGTTCACGTGTGGTGAGTGACTACCTTTCCAAGGCAGGGCTTCAAACCTATCTGGATCAATTGGGTTTCAATCTTGTGGGTTATGGATGCACGACTTGTATCGGCAACAGTGGTCCACTCTCTAAACCGATTGAAGATGCGGTAGTGGGCCATGATCTTGTAGCCGCTTCGGTTCTTTCAGGAAACCGCAATTTTGAGGCCCGTGTTCACCAGAACATCAAAGCGAACTTCCTCATGTCACCCCCGTTGGTGGTGGCGTTTGCACTGGCCGGGCGAGTCGACATTGACATGACTCAGGAGCCCATTGGTGAGGACTCTCAAGGTCAGGCTGTCTTTCTTAAAGATTTGTGGCCCTCACTGGAGGATATCAAAACCTTGTTTGCCCAGGCCATGGATCCTGAGGTGTTTCAAAAGCTCTACACTGATTTTGCAGACCAGAATCCCAAATGGAACGACATCCCGTCTACCGCAGGGGATGTCTATCAATGGGATGAGGCGAGTACCTACATCCAGGAGCCTCCATTTTTTACCGATTTCAACATGGAGCCCGGAACCATTCAGTCTCTGGAAGGGGCCAGGGCTCTGGGTATTTTTGGTGATAGTGTCACCACAGATCACATAAGCCCAGCAGGGGCTATCAAGAAAGATGCTCCAGCCGGAGCTTTTCTGGAATCCAGGCAAGTGGCAGTTGCTGATTTCAACAGTTATGGCTCGAGGCGCGGCAATGATCGCATCATGACTCGAGGTACGTTTGCGAATGTTCGTATCAAAAACCTCATGGTTCCCGGGGTTGAGGGTGGGGTCACCATCCATCAGCCATCAGGGGATCAAGTCAGTATCTACGAGGCTTCGGAGCGTTATGCGGCTGATCAAACGCCGCTGGTGGTGTTGGCGGGAGCCGAATACGGAACGGGCAGTTCCCGAGATTGGGCGGCTAAAGGGACGCGACTTTTGGGTGTGCGCGCCGTAGTGGCTGCCAGTTTTGAGAGAATCCATCGTTCCAATCTGGTTGGCATGGGAGTGTTGCCTTTGCAATTTCCGGAAGGTCAGACGGTTCAAACCCTCCAACTCGACGGTTCAGAGACCTTTGACATCGTTGGTTTGTCTGATGGACTGCAACCGCGACAAGAGTTGACACTGCGAATCACGCGCGCTTCAGGAAGTTCCGAGGATGTGCCTGTGAGATGCCGTATTGATACCGACATCGAGATCGAATACTACCGACATGGGGGCATTCTTCCCTATGTGCTCAGGCAGCTTATTTCTCAGGCTTAGAAACCGGTGGCTGATTGAATCTATTGCGCGGTGCTCTTCTCGAAAAGGGCACCGCGTTTTTTTGAACCTTCCTGGGGAGGTTCAAGGCGATGGGCTTGAGGCAAGATCCTCCTCCTCCAGCAAGCGTGTGGAATGGATCACGCGAAAAGCGAGCTCGCCTGCCTTGGGCATCTGAGCGAGTAGCTCAGCGGGCAAGTCGACTCCGACCGAAAGGTTTTGAATGGATTGATAGGCGATGAGGATGTGATTTTCCCTGCTCAGAAGAATGGCGCCCTTGCCTTGTCCCCCCTTCATGATGAGAGGAAGGGCTGAATCCTCGCCAGTGGATCTCGGTGAGATTTCCTCGGAAAAGCTGATGGCATGTGCCATTGCTTCTTCTTCCGGCAAGGTCCCGAGATAGGTGTAATTTTTGTCGAGCGTGGCTTCCTGCCCAAAAAGCATGCTCTGGCTTGTGCTGGATTCCCATTGATCCGCCGCCGAAACCTCATTTTCTGGCAGAAATTCGTAAGAAACCAGCCGTTGGATCTGGTCCTCTTGAATCATGCCTTCATAAAAAGATGTCAGCTGGCCTGGGATGGTTTGACTCAGTCGTTCAAGGAGCGCTCCGGTGCCAGTGATTTGTTGGATCTTTCCGGACGCATCCAAGGCAATGTGGATGGACGCTCCCATGAGGGCATCGAGTCCGCGGAGGGGGTTCTCCTCATCGATCTCCCCACCCTGCGCGGTATCCGTCTTTCGCTTGCTGTCATAGGCCATCTCATTGCCTACCATATCGACCATCAGCTTGGCAGAAAGATAGGTTACCTGAATGACTTGGATGCCGTCGGGTCCAGGAGGGCTGGTTTGAAGCGCATAGGTGAACCGTTGCTGGGCGTCCGACCGAATCATGTCTGCCAGAGGTGAATCATTGGCCGAGGTGCGCTGGATGACGGATGTTTCATAGATGAAACGTTTGTTCGGTGGCCAATACAGTCGAAGCGACTGCTTTTCCCCAGGCGACAGAATCGCGCTTTCTTCGTAGAGCGGCTCTGGATCCAGAAGGGAAGGATCTTCCGGGGCCTCTTGGCCCTGAGAGGTATTTGCCCGTTTCATCTGGGAACCCGCGTTGGGGTTTTCGGGTCCAGAGGAGACGCTTTCCTGTTTGCAGCCCGCAACCAGGAAAAGGGCCATCATCCAGCAGCTGATCACCATACCTGAGCTTGAATGCTTCATACGGGATCATCGTCGAGGGTGTATCGAAGATAGGCAAGAAGATCCGTGCCGGGGGGAAACCGTTGCAAATTCCCGAAGAATCCATTACCGATTCGATCATGATTGGTTTACGGCACCTTCTATTGGGTATCGCATGCTGTATCGCAACAGCTGCATCGGAGCAAGGTTTTGAAGTGGGGGTGGCATTGAGAGATGTGACTCCTTCTCCCTTGCTACCGGTTTCCGGAGGAATCGGGCCCTCGCATCCGGCAAAGGAAAGTCGAGGCGCACTGAGTGTGCGCGCCATGGCCATAGGCTTGGGCCGCACGAAAGTGGTGTTTGTTTCTTCTGATTTTCTGGGTTTCCCATCCGTATTGGGGGACCGAGTGCGCGAAAAAGTCGATTGGATCCCGGGAGATCATATTCTCATCGGAGCGACCCACACCCACAGTGCCCCGGATTGCTATGGATTTCCTGATGGAGCCGGAGGGCATGGAGGGGATGCAGCGTATTGGGATTTTGTCTGTAGCCAAATGGCAGCGGCCATTCGATCGGCGATCACCTCCATGCAGCCAGCAACGATTCGGATTCAGACCGGGGAAGCAACCGGGAAAATTGCCTACAACTATTATGCGGAACAGCTTTACGATCCCAGATGTTCGGTCATCCAGGCCGTCAATGGGCAGCATGAGGTGATCGCTACGCTGGTCAATTACGCTGTTCACCCCGAAGTGCTTGGTTCCAATGTCGGCATTTGCAGCCCGGACCTCGTCTGGCCCTTGACTGAGCGCATTGAAGAAAAGGTGGGTGGCGTGGCTCTGTTCATGAATGGAGCTCAGGGAGGCATGGTGACGGCAGATAATCGCCAGCCCGGCGCGGAGGACATGCGCACGTGGGAGGAATGTTTAAGAATCGGTCAGCGGCTTGCAGATGAGGTCTTGCGCATCATTGACAACGCAGATCAGCCGACCGAAGCACACCTCAAGGTACATGCCAGGCAAGTGGCTTTCCCTGTGGACTCGGAAGAGATGAGAGCGGTGCTGGAGGCTTCGCCCTTGGAATTCCGGGTCGATTCCCGCAATCGTATCAAAACCACACTGAACTTCGTGGAATTAGGGTCTTCTCAAATACTGACCATTCCTGGAGAGGCGCTCCCAAACATTGGATATTATCTCAAACGAAGCATGAGTGGTGAGCATAACATGCTTTTCGGGCTGACCAACGACGCCTTTGGCTACATGATGACCCGCGTGGATTGGGGAAGTTTCAAGCGCTATGCCTACATCACGCGTGTTTCTCTCGGAGAGCAGACGGGTGAAATCCTGATAGCAGAAGCTCTCAAGATGCTGGATCGCGTTCATTGATTCCGCAAGGCAACCCCGCCCTTTCTCATCATGCAAGCCGGCTCTTCAGATGCATCCATGTCCTCGTGGCGTGTGTTCGCCACCGATATGAAGGTGCGCCCGGATGATTTGGATTTTTTTCAGCATGTCCATGCCAGTCGCTATCAGGATTATGTCCTTGCTGCGCGCTTTGATCAGATGGAGCGCTGCTATGGACTTTCCATGCAAACCTTTCTCGAGAAAGGCCTGGGATGGTATGTGAAGGAATTTCACATTCATTACAAACGATCCCTTGGGCTTGGAGACGCTTTTGTCGTAAGAACCTGGGTCGAAGCGCTCAAGCTGCGAAGTGCCGAGGTGTGCTTTGAGATTCTTAAGCATCCTCAAGAAACTTTGTGCTGCCAGGGCCGTTCTTCTTACACCTTGATCGATCTTGAAACCGGAAGGCCACAAGCATTGCCGCCATGGGTCAAAGAGGCATTTGCACCCCGGGTCCAATGAATTTTCTTTTGTGCTCCATGGCCTGTGGTTAGGCTTCGGTCCATAAGGTTCCTGGCGACTCCCGAAGGAAGCTGCCAGGATCTCAAGCGAAAAATCTTCATGAAAAGCGTTCTATTCCTCTGCACAGGTAATTGGTACCGAAGCCGGCTTTCGGAGATTCTCTTCAATTACTACGCCATGATGTCGAAGATCGAGTGGCGTGCGGATTCTCGAGGACTGACAGAAACCAGCATTCAAGGGATTTCTCCGGATGCCCTCGACTTTCTCGAGAAAAAAGGTCTGCATACGCTCATGGAGGAACCCAGGAATCCTGAGGCAGTCAAGGTCTCGGACTTGGAACAATCAGACTTGATCATCGTTCTTTGCAGAGATGAGCACGAGGGCATGATGCGGGAGCGCTTTGGACAGATACCCAAGATTCTTGAATCACAGGGCAAGCTGCGGTTTTGGAATGTTTTTGATGTGCCGGCTGAGCCCTCGACGGGCTTCAAAGGGCTGTTTGGAGCCAAGAGCAAGCGCCAGTCACAACCTTCGGTAAGCAGTTCGGAGCATGCCGATCTGGCTGTGAAACTTCTGATCCATGAACTGGGAGAGCAGCAGATGCCTGCTACCCGGGAACAGGACCCTTCCGCATCCGAGGAGTCCTAGCAGTCCTCCTATTCCTAGTAGACCTAGGAATACGTCTTCGACAGAGGCTGTGTGGCTGCAGCTTTTGTATCCGTTGATGGTTTTCGCCGAAGCCTCCTCCACAAGGGTCCCTGGCTTGGGCTGATCAGCCAGCTTAGAAAAAAGAGGCCACTTCCGGCAACGACCATGCTTCCGGCGATGGAGGTGTCCCACCAGATTGCCAGGTGCAAGCCGATCAAACTGCTTAGCAAGGCATGCAGGGAAGACCATGCGAGCATGATGTGGAGTCTCTGACTCAGCAGACTTGCACTGGCCCCAGGCAGGATCAGCATGGCAATCACGAGGATGGCACCAACAGATTCAAAAGCGCTGACGACGACGACGGAGAGCCAGATCATCAGACCATAATGAATCCAATCGGCTCGAATGCCGGTTGCGTGGGCTAGGCCGGGATCAAATGAACTGACCAGTAATTCCTTGTAGAAAAGGCCGATGCCCAAAGCCGTCAGAATCGCAACCACTCCCATCTGAACCACAGGCGCTGGCGCGATTGGGTGAGTGCCGATGGTCAAAAAAGGCTCCAGAGGAATAAAGGCAATCTCTCCGTGCAAGACACAATCAGCGTCAAGGTCTACCTTGTCTGCGTAAAGACTGATGATGACGACTCCAAGGGCAAAAAGGGTCGAGAAAGTGATGCCAATAGCGGCATCCTGCTTGATCCGGCTCTTTTGGTGAATCCATTCGATGATCAGGCTGGTAACGATGCCGGCAATACCCGCTCCAATCACCATCGCCATGCCATGAGGAAGACCCTCTGGAACAGGAGATGGGGTTCCTTCGGTGGCGATTGGCAGCTGCCATGCACCGGCGACGAGGAAGGCAATGGCCATCCCGGGTAAAACGCTGTGACTGATCGCATCTCCAATCAGTGCCATGCGTCGCAGGATGAGATAATTGCCGATCAGACCGCAGGTGAGATTGATTAAAAAGCCCATCAGCAGGATCCATCCATAAACCGAGGCTCCTGAACTCCAAGGTTCGATGACCACCCGGTGCCAATCCCAAGGTAGGATCAAGGTGTTCATGATGGGTTGCGGTAGCCGGACATTCCCTGGCCTTTCGAAGCCTGGGCCTGACCGGAGGATGCAATATCCTGAATGGTTGGGATGGGTTTTCCGTGGGGGTCTCGGTCGACAAAATTCAACTGCCTCTCCAACATGCGAACGGTGTCCTCACCAAGAATATGTTCGATTTCCTCTGCGTCGTCATGCACGTGGTCAGGGGCATAGTTTGCCGCATCTGTGAGGTAGCGTTCCCAAAGGCGGTGGTTTCTGACAATGGTCTGTGCACGGCGCATGCCATCGGGCGTGAGGTAGAGAGCTTTCTCTTCATGCGACAGGGTTGCCAAGCCGGCACGTTCCAGTTCGCGGCATGTCATCTCCGTTGCTTTCAAAGTTTGGCCTTTGCCTCTGGCCAGCGCGATCACGGTCACTCCTTCCTTCGTAAAAGCCTCTTTTTCCATGATATGAAAGACGGCTTTCAGCGCGTTTTCGCGCTGAATGCGCAGCGTTCTGGATCGGCGCAACCACCAGCGAGCCAGCACGCCATGTCTGGGGGCAAAAAAGAGGGCCAAAGCAAAGAGCACAGCTGCGGAGAGAACCATGAAGGGGCCGGTGGGTAACTTTTGCCCCAGGAAGGAAAAGAAAACACCCCCAACACCGGCCATAACACCAACCATACAGGCCCAGAGAAGCATCCAATGCATGCGATCACTCAAAAGGAAGGCAGTGGCCGCAGGGATGATGAGCATGGCGGACACCAGCACCACGCCGACGGCCTCCAGTGAAATGACAATCGCAAATGCCAGCAGCAGCATGAACCCGTGGTGGATCCAATCGACTGGAATCCGAATGGACCTGGCAAATGACGTATCAAAGCTCGAAACCAGCAGCTCCTTGTAAAAAAGATAAATCATGCTCAGGGCGATAAGCCCCACCAGAGCCATGATCTGAATTTCTTCCCAGCCCAAGGCAGCTGCCTGGCCGAACAAAAACTTGTCCATCCCGCTTTTGTTGCCGGTGGGCAGGCGTTGAATCATGCCCATCAGGCAGATGCCCACCCCGAAGAAACCCGCAAGAATCATCCCCAGAGCCGTGTCTTCCTTGAGACGCGTGTGACGCGTGAGTTGGGAAACCAGAACCATCCCTATGAGTCCCGCCAGAGTAGCGCCGATGAGAATGGCCAGAGGGTCTTTCTCCATGTTCCAGAGAAATCCTGCGGCAACACCAGGAAGAACGGCATGTGAGATGGTATCTCCAACAAGTGAGAGCTTTCGAACCACCAGAAAGGTGCCCATCATACCGCACAGAATCCCCAGAATCACGCCACCGGCCAGAGCGAAGCGAAGGGCAGGATCTTCCATGGATGCGAAGCGGATGAACTGATCCTTCAGACTGATATCAACCATTTCGCCGATACGATCGGCTCGAGCCTGCCAGGTGCCTATCCAGAACAAGACCAACGACCATAAGTTGTTCAAGGGTTTTAGAAGGCCTCTATGATTCATGGTTTTGTCGGACGGCATCCGCAACTTCTGAAAGAATGGTCAATCTTCCCCCGTAGGTTTTCTGCAGCTTCTCATAGGTGAACATGGCCTCGGTAGGGCCAAAATCGATCAGGCGCATGTTGAGGAGCATCAGCATGTCAAAATAATTCCTTGCTGTTGGCAGGTCATGGTGCACCACCAGAATGGTTTTGCCATCGGCCCTCAAGGCATGAAGCAGCTCAATAATGGAGGCCTCGGTCGCAGCGTCCACGCCGGCAAAAGGTTCATCCATCAAATAAAGGTCACATTCCTGAGCCAAGGCTCGAGCGAGGAAAACACGTTGCTGCTGTCCACCACTCAAATTGGCAATCTGCCGATCGGCGTAGGGTGTCATACGCACCTTTTCCAGGCAGGCCCAGGCTACTTCGCGATCGTGCGCTTTCGGTCGACGGAACAATCCTAACCTTCCGTAGCGTCCCATCATGACAACATCCAGGACATTGACAGGAAAATCCCAGTCGACCGATTCCCTTTGTGGAACGTAAGCAACCCGTTTGAGATGCCTCTTACCTGGCTCACCAAAAAGGCGTATCCAACCTGCTTCGATAGGAATCAGCCCCATGATGGATTTGATCAAGGTCGACTTTCCAGCCCCGTTGGGGCCGATGATGCCGATGAGTTTTCCTGGGGGAATGGTCACATCAATGCCATACAGCACCGGCTTGCTTTGATAAGCGACCGTAAGATCGCGGATTTCCAGTGGTATCGATTCAGAAGGTTTTCGCTCGGAGCTCATCGTGATACGTCTACAAGTCTTGCACCACCTCTCTACTAAGAGAAGGCATGAGAAGAATCAAGCAATAATTAGGCAAGCCTAATTTTGTTAGCTTCAAATATAGTTATTTTTTTTGAACAAAGCCCAACCGTTCCTGTCTCAATACACAGGTTTATTGGTTTGCGTTTTATTCTATTCGCGTTCTCAACATGCTCAGTTCCCAATTTCCTCCGCTGGCTCGCGCTGGCGGGGGATTTTTTATTTTTGTTTGCTTTCATCTTAGCGGCAGAGGTTCGAATGAAGGTTGAAATGATACTTTTTTTGTGACTAGCATGTCCGCTTGATGATGACATTGACTGAAAAAATACTCGCCCGTGCATCTGGCAAAGCTCAAGTCAAGGCAGGAGACAATGTTTGGGTCAAAGCTGATACGC
>MDTE01173490.1_pt1 | contig 15543 bp, 11 predicted proteins | sample 811231 | NCBI WGS metagenome assembly MDTE01 (sample SAMN05326651, study PRJNA326480) | marine metagenome | isolation source: seawater | place: Indian Ocean: Red Sea | collected 2010 | reverse complement strand
GATTGCTGTCCAAAGCCAACCTGTATTTAACGAGAACCCACCTAGGGGGTTTGAGTGAGATGGCGCGAGAAGACGAATCCCCCGATGCCTCAGATGGAAAAAAGGGGAAAAAAGGACCCCCAACAGGGCCACCAAGTCGCTCTCCAAAAGGCCCACCTAGTGGCGCGCCAATGGGAATGCCAATGGGAATGTTTCCAGGCATGACTCCCCCTACTTCATCACCACCACAAAGGACATCAGAACCACAAGAAAAAATCGATGAAGAATCTGTGGAGGATGTTGAGGAAAATGAAGCACCAGTAGAGAATGTAGCGGAAGATGATGTTGAATCACCACCAGTTGAATCGGATGTTGGGGACATGATTGGCCAAGCCATCGCCCAAACACCGATGTCGGAAATGGACGCCCTCCGCCATGAAAATGAATCACTTAGAGGTGCAGTTACTGGCGCAACTGGAATTATTGAAGATCTAGATAATCCTCCCATGCCACCCATTGTAGGAGAAGATTTTGTGGTACCATCTCATGTAGTCGGCGATTTTGTTAGGATAGGTAGGCAACTTCAGAGAGAAGGACTAACTCATGCATCATCTGGTAGTATTTCCACTCTATCACTAGATGAACCAAATTTAGTACATATGACGCGCGCAGGATCTTCATTAGGACAACTTGATGAAAGGCACATAGTTTCAGGAAGATTGGGTGAAAAAGCCCCATTTGGTGCAGGAGATTCTTGGAGAATACATACTATACTCCTAGCTGTAACATCTCTTCAACATAATGGAAGGGCGGCCTGCGCTCATCTCCCAGCCCCTTATTCTACAGCAATGTCACTCGAGCAAGATTTGTTTGTTTTACGACCAAAGGACTCATCTGGAAAAGATAGATTTGAATCAGTTGTAATAGTTGATTCTGATGACGTCACTGAAGATGATTTCTTGCGCCAATTATCCGAAGGATTACAACAATCAAATTGTAAGGCGATAGTTGTTAGGGGTGGTGGAATATATGCTGTTGGTGCTGATTTTAATGAAGCGTGGGACAACGCTGCAGCGATAGAACATAGCATGAAAATTGCTTACTTAACTCGTCTTGCAGGTATAGATAGTTGAGCGGCAATGTTCATTGAACGAAGCCATCGCACAGTATTTTGAGAGACATGGCAGACCCACTTGTTATCGACGTAGTTGACAATGGTGGCCAGTGGACACATCGCGAGTGGAGAATGTTACGATATCTAGGTGTAGACACACAAATAATATCCAATAACACGCCAATTTCTGAACTTAGGGATTTAGATGGACTTCTTCTTTCAGGGGGGGCTGCACGTGTTGGTTTATCTGGAAAACTTGGTAATTGTGCAGAATTGTTATCGCTAGATTTGCCCATACTTGGAATTTGTGCCGGGCATCAATTTATGGCCCGCCATTATGGTGGCGATTGCGGTGAATCGCAATCTCCAGAATTCGGTGCAATGGAGATATCTCTAGTCGATGGGGGTGGTGGAATATTTGATGGAACCCCACAAACACAAGTTGTCTGGGAAAGCCACAATGACGAAGTGACAATAGTGCCTGATGATTTTCGAATAACTGCCAGCAGCCCCTCTTGTCGTGTCCAAGCCATGGAAAATGTTGCAGGGGATCGTTTTGGCCTACAATTTCATCCAGAAGTAAATGATTCAGAATATGGTGCTAAAATTATGGAAAACTTCGTAATTATTTGCAAAAAAGCAAGTTCTCAATAAATACGCCCAAAGGGCGAGGTTGAAAAAGGGCGGGCAGGTCGGCCGGACACATGGACAGAGTATACACATTCCTCGATGATCGGATGTTCACTTACAGGTGCATCAATATTAATTGCAAAGAAAACCACCGCTCAAAGGGTTGGACACAGTGGATAAACTGTGAGGCTTGTGGCGCACATGCTCTACCCACAGAAGTTCTCTACCGGTGCCTCAAGTGCGGCGCTATGGAAGCTTTTAGCCAAGAAAAGACAGGAGTCTCTTGCCGTAGCTGTGGATTCAGAATTTTCATCAAACCCCGTCGTTCAGGAACAGATCCAGAGATTGATGGCGGTGAAGGCGCTTACAAGATGATTAAAGCCGATTGAAAAAACTCATCAATTAGCAACCATCTCGGCAAACGATGGCGGAGCGTAGATTGGTGTCAAGCGGCACTCCTTTTGAGAAAGTTGCAGGTTACTCGCGAGCAATTAGGGTTGGTGATGTTGTCCATGTTGCAGGGACGACAGCCACAGATTCAGATGGCAACGTGTTAGCAAAAGGCGATGCAGTAGAACAATGCCGCATAATTTTTGGAAGAATTGAGAAAGCATTGAATGAAGCATCCTCATCTCTTTCTGATGTCGTAAGGACAAGAATTTTTGCTACAAGGGCAAAAGATTGCGATTCAATAATGAAGGTACATGGTGATATTTTCAGAGAAATCCGCCCAGCAGCAACTCTTGTAGTAGTTCATGAATTAGTTAATCCCGAAATGTTGTTAGAAGTAGAAGTAGAAGCCCTAATACAATAGTGATTTAATATTGTTAGCGTTGACTTCAAAGACTGTGAGCCCAACCTAAGTCCATCTCCATGCCAAGTTGGTTAGAAAAGCACTCTCCGCGCCGATTTGATCAATTGGCCTTTCCAGAAAAAATTCGTAGTACGTTAACTACTGTTAGCCTATCTGGTAGTTTGCCACATTTATTGATTACAGGACCGCCCGGCGTGGGTAAAACTGCGGCATGGCATCTCATCGCCCGACAAGTTCTCGGGCCTGGTTGGAAATCAACAGCTCATGTTATTCAAGCTAGAGATTTGTCTGGTAGTTCCGGTGCTATGAAGAAATTTGAGGACTTTTTACGCCCAGCGGGGCGCTCCTCTAAAGACACAATTTCAGGCCGAACAAGCCTCGAAGCATTTGATAGAGAGATGTGGAATGTTTCCAATGACGAAGACCCACCTCCCGCAGGTGTAGAATTAATTTCTCCAGATAAAGGAACAATCCCCATAAGCCGTTTAATTATCATTGAAGATGCGGATCATCTTGGTTCTAAAAGACAAGCCTATCTTAGGAGAATGATGGAATCAGAATCTACATCATCTAGATTTATTTTCACTGCACGGGCACCTAGTAGAATAATGGATGCACTTCGTAGTAGGAGTAAACACGTGAGAATACCGTCAATCGAACCCGATAGGTTGGAAGGGATATTGAATCATATTTCAGCTAAAGAGAGAATTGAATTAGCAGACGGTTTACTTGGCGATATAATTCATGTTAGTGGCGGAAATCTTAGAAAAGCACTGTTCATTCTAGAACTACTCGCAAAAACAGGACAAGTAGGTGACCGTTCATCAGTTCACAAGTTAGTTGCGGCTTCCACTTTACAAGGTGGTAAGTTGATGATAGAAATGGCATTAAGGGGGCGTATTATTGAATGGAGATGGGAAACTGTTTATGGCCGCAAGAAAAAAGTTCTTTCAGGAGCATTAGCAGAACTTGATAGATTAATGAAGGATTTCGCATTAGATTCATATGATATTATTTCACAATTACATCAAGTATTAACATCTGGCAGGTTAATGCTCCCCCCTAATTTACAAGATGAATTATTGACTAGACTTGCAGAATGTGATGTGAGACTCAATCGTAGTTCATATCCAAGAATTCAATTCGAAAAATTTCTTCATGAAGTATCAGAAGCCGGCATTCGTCATGGTATGGTAATTGCTTAATAGCCACAATGGTCATCTAAGACTTGTTTGTCGAGTGTTCGGGCGCGTGGCCCAGCTGGATAAGGCGGCGGCCTCCTAAGCCGCAGATCGCGGGTTCAAATCCTGCCGCGTCCGTTTTTTCTTTCATAGTATCAGATTCTCGTTGCGTCGAGTTTATGATGCGACTGCGTGTGGCGCCCGATAATGGATGCTTGGGACGTAGTTGTTGTAGGCGGTACAGTAGCGGGATTGCGTGCGGCAATATCAGCACATGACGAGGGTTCTTCCGTATTGGTTCTTGAAGAAGGGGCAATTGGTTCAGGGGGTTCATCAACATCTGTGGAAGGGCTTGCAGCCTCAATTAATGAGTCAAATAACAAATCACATGCTAGTGATACAATAAACACTGGTGCAGGAATGTGCGACGAATCAACAGTTCACAACCGAACCAATTCATCCTTTGATCATCTTGCTCAACTAGAAAGATGGGGTTTGGTTCTACGTCGCACGTCTAATGGCACACCTCATTTAATTTCAGGGCCAGGCCATAATCTTGCAAGAGTAGCTACTACTGGAGATACAACAGGCCGAGAAATATATTCTATCCTACAAGAACAATGTATGAAGCGTTCAATTACTATTCGAGGAGATACACAATCAATTTCTTTAGTAATTGATGGTAACTCAATAGTTGGGTTAGTTACAATAGATGTACAAAGGGGCGATTTAGTTGCAATACAAGCAAAATCAGTAATTCTTGCTACAGACGGTTTTGAGTCTGCTTGGAATGGTGGCAGTGGTGGTGCAGGCTTATGGTTGGCTCAAGATGCAGGAGTAGAATTAACTAACATGGAATTTGTTGCATGGAATCCATTGTCTATGTCTATGCATGGACTCCAATTTCCTTTTTCAATTCTCAACGACGGCGCGACTGTACGTTCAGCATCAGGTGATGGTGTTGAATTTCCAATAGATGGTGGCATGTTTTCAGCATCTCATTCTTTAATTTCAACTGAACAACAATGTGTTCTCGATGCTCGTGTTCTTGATAGGGGAACCTCTACATGGTATGGGGATACATCTGAAAGAGTATCATCAAGGCTAGGCGGAGAATTAACTGAAACTGTAATTCCAATATCACCTAGAGTATCTACAACATTGGGTGGCGTCCCTTGTGACTCGACTGGAACGGTGTCAGATTTTGTTGGATTATACGCTGCTGGTGATTGTGCCTGTAGTGGATTCCATGGAGCAGATATTGCTGTAGGTAATCGACTTCTTGAATCTCTAGATGGTGGCAAGAATTCTGGGGTTAATGCAGCTAAATATGCTAGCGGAGTTGATTTCAGCGGTTCAGATTTGATTGAAACGTCTTTATCATCTTCTGCATTAAAAATTGCTAAAATAATGGGTGGTGATGATAATGGGCAAACACGCGGCCAAATAACCACTAAATTAAATTCGATAATGAGCGAATCAATGGGAGTTAATAGAAACACATCATCACTATTATCGGCAATGACTCAGATATCTGAATTAACACAATTATCTATTTCATTATCTGATGATAATCCGGTAATGAATACTGAATTAACCGAATTATTCAGAATAGAAGGTTTGGTAAAAATATCCCAAACGGCAATTTCTTCAGCTGCCTCTAGGGATGAGTCTTGTGGCAGCCACCGAATAGATTAGTGTAATTATACAATAAACTACCATCCGGAATATTGACCATCTTAGCCTGTTTGGCATTAACATGCAAACACGTATTCACCTAGTGTTGCTGATGTTTTTAGTTACATCATTATCTGGTTGTGTAGAGCCACCAGAAAAAATTCCTTGTGAAGAAGGATTGACAACTATCGAACATTTAACCGATCCAGATGATGCGACAGTTGCTAATATCAATTTAGCAGATCTTGATGGTGATGGTGTGGACGAAATATTCTCAACTCGTCCCTTAGATGGTTTTTTTACTCGCTGGATATGTGATGGGGATGGGTGTATTGAAGAGATTTTTAGTGAAAATTTAACCGCACCAGTAAGAACACATATTGTAGATTTGGATGGGGATAATTTCACCGATATTATAGTTTCAGATATTGGTATTTTGCCTCCGGCAGACGATTTAGTTGGTAAAGTGGTAATGTTCAAAGGGTTAGGTAATGGTGAATTTGAAACTTTAACAATAATTGATGGAATAGGTAGAACTGTTTCAGCAGAATCTGGAGATTTTGATTCAGATGGTGATTTAGATTTAGTTGTGTGTGAATTTGGTAATTTTGAAGGGAGTGTATTTTGGCTTGAAGCATTAGGAAATAATTCTTGGATTAGACATGATATAGATGAGAGGTCTGGAGCAATCCACGCTTATCCTGTAGACATTGATAATGATGGTGATCTCGACATAACAGTATCTCTATCTCAAGTTTATGAAGAAGTCAATATCTACCGCAATAATGGTGAAGGCATTTTCTCCAAAAATTCACTGGTTAATTTAGATGATACTTATTTTGGCATGTCTGGTATTGAAATTGTAGATTTAGATCAAGATGGAGATTATGACATAATCTATACTAATGGTGATACATTGGATATGGATTTTCCAATTGAGTCAGATCCCAATGAATATCATGGGGTAGCTTGGCTTGAGAATGATGGTAATGGATATTTTACTAAACACGAATTAACAAGAGTATGGGGGGCCTTTATTGGGCACCCTGTTGATATCGATTCGGATGGCGACTTAGATATCATCATCGGCACATTTCAAATTGCAGAAATGTTTCCAGACGCCACCCGTACAGACTTAGTCTTGTTAGAAAACAACGGTGACCAACAGTTTACTAGGCATAATATCACAAACATTCTAAGATATATAATCACCTTTGATTCAGGAGATATAGACGGCGATGGCGATATTGAATTAATAGGGGGCAGTCATCGTATTTCGTTTGAAGGGCCCAGCCATAGGGGTATTGAATTTACATGGGTAGAGCCAGGAGGTTGCGATTAATGGAACCAAGTATATTTTCAAAAATAATTACTGGTTCAATCCCTGCTTCATTCATCGCCAGGCGAGATTTGTGGGTTGCTTTTCTTGATATTAATCCGAGAGCCGAGGGTCACACACTTGTGGTGCCGGTTGAACAAAAACAACGGATTCGAGATTTATCAACGGAATCCCAACGATCGTTAATTGAAGGAGTGAGCGAAGTTTCTAGCAAACTTTGCAGCCATTTCAATATTGAAGATTGTTCGATAGTAGTTCATGACGGCCCAGCAGCAGGACAAGAGATTCCACATGTACATATTCACATCATACCAAGAAGTAAAGGAGATGGTGGAAAGAGTTTGTTAGCGATGTTTCCAGATGTTCCTAACCCAGGGGTAATAGAACCTAATTTTTCAGAATTGGCGGAACTTGCAAAAACCCTGTATCTTGATTAATTATCTAAATTATATTTCAAAATATCTAGTAATATTCTGGCGATACCAAATCCAAAAATAACCAAGGCCCCCCAAAGAAAGTAACCCCACCATTCCACAAACCCCGCAAAAGTTGTAATTAATCAACCATTCACATACTTTGACCGCTAAGGGTTTAGATTAAGTATGAAGTCTATTGCATTCGGGTATAGCAGTAGAGTTTGCTAAGGGGTAGAATTGAATGAATAAGATGAATAAGAGTATAATGATGATTTTTTTGATGATTGCAAGTACCACAATCGCGAGTTATGCACCACCAGTAGATGCAGCACAAATAGTCATTACAGAAGCAGTTCAAGTTGTTGATGGCGGCCAGGTCAATGATCGGATGGCAGCTGTAGGTTCGGATGATGATGGGAATATCCACGTGGTTTGGAGCAGAAATACGCAGCATCTTTACTATTCAATGTTAGATGCAAGGGCATCGACTTTGATTGATGCCACCCAGATTTCCAACCCCGGAAGTCATAGGGCGTGGCACCCAGATTTGTCTGTAGATTCAGAAGGGAAAGTGCATATTGTTTGGACCGACACATCCAGCCAGCATGCAATAATGTATACATTATTAGATCCAATTTACGATGATTTAGATGGCTCCCCGGCTGACGATTCAATTATTTCAGTGGTCGATGATTTTGTAGTTAGTCAGAGAAATCAAGATAGGGACTGGCCAGCAATAGATGTAGATTCATTGGGTTCGGTCCACATAGTTTGGCAGGATGCTTATGAGCAACTTGACAAATATTACAATCAACCACAAATATACTACTCGATGTTAGATATAGATTACACAACTCGTGAAGCAATTACTGCAATTGATGACACACTATTAACTCCAATTATTGGACATAAAGGACACCCTGATGTTGCTGTTGATGCAGATGATTTTGTACAAATTGTTTGGGACGATACACGCGGTGGTAAAGTAGAGTTTGCAGCACCAATCGACACCTCTGGTTCAATGTATCAAGAATGGGGCGACATGTGTACTGTTTTCTATGGTGGCAACTGGGCATCAGGTGGATATTTCAGAGGAATTAAACCAATGCTTTTAGATGCAAACATTACTGTCTATGAAACATTGTATTTGCTTAGTGGTAACACACCCAGCGCAGCAACATCAGGTTCATGTTCAACTGCTTATTCAATAGGGGGCTCAGGTGGAAATGTTAGGCCAACAGCTCTTGGTTTAGTGCCTGGCGATGATTCAGGAGGAATCCGCGCCCTTACAGAAGTAGTATACGGTGGTTCTGCCACTAATTTACCATCCGATGGTGGATATTATTCCGAATTTTGGGGGCCAGGTTCAAACTGGGCTTGTTTATCATGGAAGGATGCTGCAGGAAATGTTCCTGGCAACCCTCCAACTGCACGGGACCATAAGTGGAATCCAAATGCAACCAAGATTGTAATGCCAATTTCAGATGAGGGCCCATACGGGGGACATCCAATAGATCAACAAGATGCACAAAGCATCAACGAAGCTCACGATTCATGTGTTCTTGCTGGTATAACTCCTGTACCGATGTATTCAGGGGGTAACACAGATGTTGCTTCAGCATCTATTGACTTAGCAAAGTGCCCTAATGGACAAACATCAACAGGCCCTAGAATTTGCCCAGGTTCAACAATAAGGAACACAAATGCAGGCGGTCAAGCACATGCATTCCCATCCGGTGGTTCTAATTCTATGCAAGTTCTTGTTGAAGCAATGATTTATCTTGCCACCAACAATTCACGTGAAATATATATGACTGTTTTAGATCCTCATTCGTTTGTTGATAATCCACCTAATAATTGGATGTATGGTGACATAGGACACGAAATCACTGGCAATTCTTATTTTGAGAGAATGGGCCCATCTGTTGGTACTGATGGTGTAGGAAATTTAGTAGTTGTAAATGATACACGAGTAACACTCGACGATGCATTCAGCCTTCACCCATCAATTGCAATCGATTCAAGCGGTAATACACATATTGCGTGGATGGATGGCCGTGGATATGGGTTTGACAAAGATGACAACTACGAAGTATGGTATACTCGTCTAAGACTACGCGGCTCTGGAGATTGGAATGGTGTGCCAGGTGGTCTTCCATCATATGGTATCAAACAAATTTACGATTATCCAATATCTACTTTTGAAGGCAAGAACAACATTCCACCAGGTAGGCCATGGGCGCCATCATCATACATGCCATCTATCTTAGCAGATAGTCAAGATAACATACACATAGCATGGTTAGAAAATTCCAATGCTACAGCAGGCGAAGAAGTGATGTACACTCGACTCAATCACACTAATGATGCATATCCAAATGGTATTCCATTAAATTCCCTAGCAACTTACGTACTTGATCCATGGGAAGCAACATCAGTCACAAGTTGGGCATCCGATAAATTAGGTCCAAATTCAGGAATGGCTCCAGAACTTGGCCAACCACCAGCATTTGCTAATGATTTGGGAAGTGGTGCCCACTTAGCATGGTCTGACACCACCAAATGTGATGGCACATCAAACAATAACATGTATACAATTTGTTACACACATATTCTAACTGGTCAAGTTGATGTCTTCCTAGAAGATGGAGATGCAGATTGGCTCCACATCATAGAACCCGGTGAAGAGACAATTTTCAATATGACAATCAATAACACAACACCAGGCCCAGTGGATCTTGTTTCAGACACATATTCACTCAACATGAGTATGATGTGCATCGTTCCTCAAGAGATAGCAGATGCACATGGAATATCACAAGAATGTAATGCTGGAAATTGGTCAATGACTCTGTTCTTTGCAAGCAATCATACAGCAATTTTCCCTGATACAAACATATATCTCAAAGGAGGGGAATCTGCAAGAATATATCTTAGGGTTAGAGCCCCGTCAGTATATCAAGCAAATCATGATGAAAATGCCTACATAACCGTATCAGCAGTGTCACACAAAGATCCGGCTATACGCTCTGATAGATTGACATTAACAATGATGGACGTGGTTCATGGAATCCAACTTGACACCACTCATATGCAATCAGATGTGGAGCAAGGCCAAACAGCGATATTCTCGATTACAATTACCAATACAGGAAATGTATTCGACACATTCGCATTCTATGATCCTAACACAATTGAAGGACAACAAGAATGGTTATTGCCATTCGGTTGGTCTATTGTTTTCCCATTACAAGTATCACTTGATCCGGATCAATCAGTTACCAAGAATTTGGAAATTAATGTCCCTACAACACAAGAACCAGGTACATTTGCCTTATTTTTGAAAGGTTGGTCAATGGGTGAGCCACGAAAATCCGTAGCTTCAGGTTCGATGGATGTTTTGGAATTATACGTAAATGTCAGCATCCGCTCAACTGGAAATATCGTTTTCGAGATATATGACACCTCCGAATACGTATTACCCGGTGAATGTGCAGAGTATGATATTGATGTCATCAAACATTTCCAACCAGGTTGGTTAATTTTCACTACACCAGGAGCCCCTGAAGTAAGGCCACAAGAAATTCCTGAACATATTTGGAGAGAAGACCATTGGACACTAACTGTAGATTTTAGCAACGCACCAGGTGGTAATGGTCAGTCTCTTAACGCTCCAAGACATTGGTCTACTATCGACTATCCATATACAGTTACAGCGATAGTTTGCGCGCCCGATAATGCAGATGCAGGCTTAGGACCTGCTTTGACAATAAAGGCACATCTAGAGGGTGCAAGTAGAGTTTCAGACTCTGTTATACTTTCAACCAATGTAATACATGTTTATGATTTAGATTCAGAAGTCATCGATGCTAGTGCCCCGTACATTTACTCTGTTGATCCTTCTGATGAATTGGAAGTTCCAATTGTTACTACCAATCATGGAAATGGCGCAGATCGTTATGATGTCAGGATTGCAAGGATTACAGATTTGTCATCAGGCTCAGAAGTTCTTTGGGATGTTGATGTCCCACGCGGAATACTTTCCGAGTTGGGTAGGGGTGAGCACCAGAATATTACAGTTACAGTGAATGTTCCATTAATGGTTACAGCAGGAGATTATGAAATTGTTTTAGATATATTCAGTGAGGAATCATATCCTGATTCGGCAGGTAGGCCAACACGTCTGAGAGACTCAATTACATTATCTATTACTGTTAATGAATTCCACGATATGCAATTGTGGCTAGATCCTTTTGTTGAATCAGATGTGAAGACGACTGCACCTGGAAGAACAGTTAGATTCAACCTAAATGTAACAAATAACGGAAATGTACCAGATAGAGCAACTTTACACAACCATACAATTGACCTTTCATCTGGATTATGGAAAGAAGATCCTGGTATGGGCCATCTGGAAAAGTGGCAAATATCTTGGGCAGTAATGGATGGGTTATATGAAATTCCATGCAGGCAATTATCTGTTGGTGAAGAGGCTCCAGCTAACGAGTGCGTTCGTCATGCAGATGGAACTTGGATTTTACCAGAGATGGCACCTTATGACACAATTCCAATTGTTGCATTAGTCAATATTAGTTCAGAAGCTGCATTAGGGAATCAAGAACTTGGACTTAAGGTACGTTCATTCTTTGGAAATATGATGGAAGATGGAGACCATGATGACAGCGAATCATGGGAAGGTGATTTGTTAGATACAAATGAATTGATAGTTAATATTCGCCTGCGAGCCCCCAATCTTAGATTTGATGATGTTATTGCTGATACCACATCAGGAGAAGTTGGTGACATGTTGCCAATTACAGTATTCATAATCAATGATGGCAACGTCCATGCTACAGATGTACACGTGATTGTCTGCCAAGATCAGGATAAGGAAGATGTCAGAAAGAATGGTTGCGCCGAAGAGAATGTAGCATACCGTCAGGTAATAGGGGCTCTAATGCCTCCCGATGCCGCTGATAGAGTTGATCCAGCAGAGATTGTATTACTATATCCTGTAAAAGCCGGTAGCCACGAAATTGTGGTAGTAATCGACCCTGATAATATGATAGTCGAATCTAGTGAGAGAGACAACATCTTTGAAATTGAAGGTGGTCTTAAATCTAGTAATGGTTGGATAGATAAAGCCACAGAAACTCTAGGTGCTTGGAGCGTCCCTGCTATAATCATCTTGCTAACACTATCATTGATTGCTGTTGCTGGATTAGTTATGTATGGCCGCCGTAAAGAAGCGCTAGCCAAAGTAGCTGAACAAAGTAGTTTGGTATCTGTTGACGATTTATTCTGAGAATATTATCGATAACAGATAGCAAATTGCGTTTTGCCTGATTTCGACCGTTTCCCTTTCAAAGTGGTAGCGTTTGGTTGATTTGATGATTGAGGGTGGTGGAGCTATTAAGAAACCATCACAGTGGCCCCGTAATCTACTTATTATTGGTGTAGTTTTACTGATAATTGGATTAATTGGCCTATTTTCAACAGTATCTAAAATAGATGAAACTCTCCGCCCCGATCATCTAAATAAAGCAGTAATTGAATCAGGAGAATCAACAACACAAAACATCACCGCACTCAGAATATATTCATTATTCCAAAACGTCACCAATAGTGGAGAAATTTATGGTACAATCACTATAATTTCGGAGGGCAAAGAAGTCGAATTTAGAGAACCATCTCTTATGTCTGGTGTTGGGGTGATGGAATTTGATGACGGAGTTATTTTCGAACCAATGGGATGGATTCAACTTAGTGAAAACAGCATAGTAGAATTTACATCTGAATCTAATCAAACAATTTACCTAGTCGATCAAAATGAAGTTAGTAGTAAAGCATTTACTAATCCAATCATTCTTGCATCCTGTTTTTCTTTATTATTTGGGGGCTGCCTTTTACCTGTCGGCTTAATTTTATTTTTAGTTAGGAGAAAGGAAGACAAACAAAAATCAAATGTCACCCTTAGAACATCGGATGGGAGAGAAGTCTCTCTTTCAGTCGATTCATCAACAAGTAGTGGTGCTGTTTTGACAACAGATCAGATTTATGCTTTAGCTAGATTACAAGAAAAAGCCGGGCCAGATGGAAAAATTACACTTGATTTTAAAATGGTCGATAGTCCTACTAAAATGAATACTCCCCCACCATTTGCAGATCGCCCAGATACTGTAGATGAAATAAAAATAGTAGAAGATAATACTTCAATAGATATTTCAGATGAACAATTGAAATCAGGTAAATCAGAAGAAAAAGATACTAAAAGTTCCGAATCCAATTGGAAGAGTTGGGATGAAGGTTGAATAAATTCAATCCTCTAATTTCTTACCCACGTCTCTAGCAGCAGCAATCGAACCCTCTGGCATGAAGAATAAATCAGGTACAGGTTCGGAAAAACTTTCATCCCAAAATTTCTGTGATCTCGCCCAAATTTCTTGTTTAGCTGACCAAGCTAACCATTCATCAACCCAATTACATGTTTTTTCAATTTCTTCATTTCCTTCAGAGTGGTCTCTCAGGATTTTATTCAACATGCCCATAATTACGGTGTTAACGGGAATCATTGCATAAGTGCCGAATGGGTTTCTTTCGGTATCCACAGTTCGTTGTTCTTTCCACAATGCCAAAAATTGATCATAAATATAACCAATAGAAAGAACAGTAAATAATACACAAAAAGCAATTAGTCCAAGTCCATAGTATGTCATGGGAATACCAGAAATACTGGAGTTTGGATCAAACCTCCATGAAACGTATGGCCAAATTAGAAGTGTCAATGTAGTACACCAAAATACCATTGAAATAAGAGTCTGTGATTGTTGCAATCTCCAATATTGCCGCATAATCCATTTTCTTTGCATCACTGCCGCCTTACACCCATCCTCTTTGACGCTTGCGTGTTCTAGTCGCCCTGCCTGCTTGTTTCTCACCCCCTGTTCTCCCGCGGTTCTCAAGAGTGAAACCCCTCTGGCGTACTAGGTGTGCTTGTGGCTGCAGTACGGGCGGTGTTGGTGGGTTTAGGTCATAGAACCGCTAGTTACGCTTCATATTCTAATCACCATCCAGGGGAATTAGAGATTGTAGGATTAGTTGATCCAAATCAAGAACGCCTCAATATATTTGCAAAAAAATGGGACATACCAAATGAAAGATGCTTCACATCTGTTAATGATTTAATTTTGCAACCGGCATTAGGAGAAATCGCAATCAATGGCACAATGGATGGTGTCCATGTTGAAACTACAATTCCTTTAGTTGAATCAGGATATCACGTACTATTAGAAAAACCAATAGCATCAAGTCCAGATGAATTATTTAGATTACAGGAAGCAGTAAGTCAAACAGGTATGAAAGTAGTAATTTGTCACGTATTACGATATGCTCCATTTTATTCTGCAATTAAACAAAAGTTACTTGAGGGGGAAATTGGAGAAATAATGCACATTCATTCAACAGAAAATGTCTCATATCACCATGCAGCAGTTGCTTTCATTAGAGGAAAATGGAACCGCAGAGAAGTCAATCCAATTATGTTAGCGAAATGCTGCCATGACCTTGATTTACTATGTTGGTATAAGAGCGGAATTAATCCAACAAAAGTATCTTCAATGGGTGGCTTACATTTTTTTACTCTTGAAAATGCTCCAGAAAATAGTGGTGAAAATTGTTTTGATTGTGAAATTGAAAGGGATTGCGAATATTCAGCAAGAAGACATTATATCGACAATAATTTATGGTCATTTTATGCTTTAGCAGGGGAACCTAATTATGAAAGAGGGGATGTTACAGAAGAGGGTGAAGCTGTAACACATATTTCTAACAATGAATACAGTAGATGCGTTTGGAAATGTGATAATGATGTTGCTGATAGACAATCAGTTTTGATAGAATTTGAAGACGGTTCAATTGCCACCCACGATTTAGTAACAAATACTGCTAAGGCAACAAGAAAAATACAGATAGTTGGGACGAAGGGTGAAATTTCGGGAGATATGACTAGTGGAAAATTTACAATTAGAAAAGCCAATTCTACAAATGGCTCAATTTATCGTGAAGAAATAGTTGATTCAGGAGTCTCAGGGGATCTTCATGGAGGGGGGGATTTACGTTTAGTCAAGGATTTTCTTAGTCTAATTAAGGAAGAATCACCATCACCATCTACGACAATTCTATCTGATTCAATTAATAGCCATTTAATTGCATATGCTGCAGATATTTCGATGAATGAATCTAGATTTTTCATGTTTGATGAATTCTGAATACTTGGTAGAGATGGGTTTTTACAAGGCGGCCGATTACACAACCTTGAGTTGGTTAGTGTGGTCGACTTTGACACAGCGATGACAATTCTTGAAAATAAGGCTAGACGCCAAATTTTGGAGATG
>MDTE01163586.1_pt1 | contig 15543 bp, 8 predicted proteins | sample 811231 | NCBI WGS metagenome assembly MDTE01 (sample SAMN05326651, study PRJNA326480) | marine metagenome | isolation source: seawater | place: Indian Ocean: Red Sea | collected 2010 | reverse complement strand
CGACAATTACTGTTTTTCCCATCGCTACCAATGCTTCGCAACGGTCACCATCTTCAAGTGGGACTAGAATGACTTCGCTAGAAAATATTCCATCTTTGCAGCATTTAGCTCTCGGGCCTTCCAATCCAGGAATTAGTGAATCAGGATTTGCACCGAGAATTTTGACATTCAATCCGAATTTTTCATTTATTGATTCTAGATGTTCCAATAAAACCTTCATCCTTTCAGGTGTTCTGTAGAAAATATTTACTTCTACTGGACAATCGATGGCAGATGCTATTTTCATCAATTCAATTCCTGCTAACGCGGTAGTATTTCCATTAAGGCTTATTACACATTTTTTGGCGTTTATTAATTGATTCAATGCGAACTTGGTTGCTAACATTGCTGAAGGAATAGTTTGTTCACCAAGAAGATAATCATAAGCCTCCCCCCTTCCATGAGCGATTAGTGCGCTTCCTGCTAACATACCTTTCTCTGCTGCTTTTTCTAACTGATGTCGCTTAAGCAATGATTGATATCTCGGGTGACTAGGATCTGCAGCGAAATCATCCATTTTATCACCTGATTATCTAAATATCATAGAAATATCAAGTGGAGAAACTCCACGATTCAAAGAACTTGTAGATAGGACGTCTAGTCCACATTCATACCAATCTTTTAGACTGTCAAATACGATTCCTCCACTAGCCTCTAAAATTACGCAATCTCTAACACCCATGTCAACCATTTGCGCAGCAGTATCTTTACTCTTTTCAGGTCCAAAGTTATCTAGCATTATGACGAGCTTAGGCTTATCATCAATTTCTTTTTGATTCCAAATAGCAGCAGCAGTCAAAGCCTCTTTTTGTTCTCGAGTCTCAATTTCTAAAAATGCACCACATGTGTTAATGTCAATTTCTTGGAGGAAGTGAGCGATTCTAGAGGAATTATCACCTAATTCTTGATACATTGAGGCAAGATCATTCTCTTTAATCATCATAGCTTCATTTTTATTAAGCCTGTGACTTAAACCTCCTCCCATATGAACTGCCCATTTGTCTAACAGTCCCCAAATTGTTTTTCTTGTGCATGCAATTTGGCCTTTTGCTAATGCAGTCCATCTTTTTGTTTCTGTCGCAATACCGGAAAGTTGGCCTAGAATATTTAGAATGCTTCTCTCGATAGTAAGCAGAGTGTCTCTATCACCACTTATTTCTGCAATTTCATCTCCATTGGAGACTTTTTTTCCATCTTTAGCAAACCATGTAATTTGAACCGAAGGCGCCCATATCTGGATAAGATGGTCTACCATCGATGTTCCTACGATAATTCCGCTTCCTTTGGCTAAAATTACTGCATTTACGTCATTACTTCCTCCCATAAATGGCATTTCAATACCATCATCAGCCAGAATTGTGTTAATCCATCTATCCATGCTAGATAATAACATACGACTAGGGCCTTCATCGGCAGTCCACAGCAAGTGGCCACGGTCATGAGGAAGAGATTTACTATCTGCCATGAATGAGGCTAGAGGTTCAACATTTTGAAAACCTATCCTCAAATTTTAGTCAAAATCGACTGAAATGTTAAATTTTCATCACAGTATTCATGGCTATTGTACTTCTGCATCGAATTAGAAGAATATGTACGACACTATCATCGGTGGACATATCACCCTACTTTTTACCATTGAAAAGGATGGTAGGTTATTGAGAAATCAGGGTAGTAGAGGAATCGGATTGAATATCGATCATGGTGTTAGAGTTTCAGTCACAGAAACAAAATCTGGACAAGGTCGAAAAGAGCAGCAATTTTCAGCAGGCTCTAGTTTAGATAGCGAAATGATAATTGAAGATGGACGAATTGTGGTTAGAGTAGAGGATATGGACGGAGTAGAAATTTCTGACTCAACACAGATGTATTTTGACCTTGTAGAAGAATTACGACATGCAAAATTACTGGATAGGATTTCATCATACAAGATTGAAGTTAAGTTAGATTTGCCTACAAGTCAGGGATTTGGTATGTCTGCTGCAGGCCTTATTGCTGTTGCTTATGCTTTTAGAGAATTGACAGGTGTGGGACTTTCAGGACAGTATTTACGATTATGTCACCGTATTGAGAGATTACATGGTTCTGGTTTAGGAGATGTATTGGGTATTTCTGCTGGTGGAGTTGAGATTCGTATTCAGGCAGGTGCGCCAGGTGCTTCAGGAAGAGCACTAGGTTTCCCATGTCCTCAACAGATATTGTTAGCTTGGCAGCCTTCGGAAGAAAGACATACATCGAAATATATCGATGACCCTAACTGGCAGAAGAAAATTACGCGTGCAGGAATTACTGCAATTAATAGCATGAAAACTAAATCCTGGAATCATGAACAATGGGATCAAATTTTAACACAATCAAGAAATTTCGCTGAACAATCAGAGTTACTTGAAGAAGTAGAAAGGAAACAACTACTATCCAAAACCAGAGATGTTGTTAGAGAATTGGAATTGCAAGCAAAAATTAGCATACGCCTTTGTATGCTTGGCATTTCACTGGTAATTTTACCAAGAAAATTAACAAATCCACTCAAGAAAAATGAATTAGAACAAATCTCAAAAGAGTTAGAACAAATTGGAATTGGAACTAAGATAACAAAAATTTCAGGATGAAGGGTCTTCAAGAGAAGATAAATCCAGTGCATTCGCATCTAGTAAAGTGCAGCCAGGGATGAAAAGATTTTCACTAAATCCATGACGATAGACAATTGCCCCTGAACCCCATTCTTCGATGTATCTATTCATTTGTTTAACCATTTTTTTTCTTTGAAAGTCGACATCAGCACCATAGAAATGTTTCGCATCAATCCAAGCAATTGGTTTTCCATTAATTTCTACAAGATCTAGCAATAATATATCCGGCGTTCTAACAGGTCGCCCATGTTCCAATTTTTGCTCAGAAACCATCTCAGTTTGACGCCTTATCCTAACACCTTTAGATTCAAACCAATCGCAGAGAATGTCCTCAAATAAATCAGCTCGAAGATGAGTTTCTGATTGATCAACATTTGATACACGATCTGCTGCTTCCGCCCTTTCAAATTCTTCTTTTTCTCTTTTTGATAATTTACTAGGTGTTCTTAATGATTCTTTAATTCTAGATTTTGACCATTTTTTTTCAGCAAGAATTACTCGAAATATATTCATTGGAGGAAAATCAAATCGTTTTGAAAGATCTACTACATTCACTCCTTCATTGTACAAGCGAAGAAGTACCTTTGCTCTTGATTTCAGTCGCCCATGACCGTAAACAGTTTTCTGTTGAAGAAGAGCGGACCTCAATGATAGTACTTGATCTAAACTCATTTCTTTTTTCTTGACAATTTCAGCAATTTCATTTACTCTTTCGTCATCAAGCCAACCAAACTCACCCTTACGTACAACCAACTTAGCCATCTCGGCTTCGACATTTAGTGGAACAGGAGATGTCGGCCACTCAAAGCAGAAACTTTGCGGTTCAATCGGTTCTTCTGGGAAGCCCATTAGAGGTGGAGAAATAGTAAATCTTTGCAATGCTTTATCTTCCATTTTTTTTATTTGTGATGCATTCCTTTGGATTCGATTTTTTTTGGGAGTTGTTCCATATGGTTTAGATTTAGTTCTATTTCTAGGGCGTTTTTGTCTTGATGCATTGTCTTTAGAAACATCCCGGGAAGAAGAATTTTTTCCATTATTTTCTTCTGCCACATTGGGAGGTTATCATAGCCCCTCCATGAATACTACTGTTGATTACTCTTCTTGAGATATAATTTCTTTAATATTTTCGAGTTCGAAAACCGCTTTATTGGATAAGTCGCTCAACCATTGCTTTGCAATTTGTTTGGCACTATTTTCTACTCTTGCTTTGAAAAATCTAGTCCATTTACTTACTTGCCACCAAGCAGCGATTTCCACCCCACCTTCAACTTCACAGAGAACAGTAATTTCTAGCCTTAGAGATTTAACCGCATTACCACTTTTTTTACCATTAGAACTCTGTCCAAGCCAATCAAATCCGATTTCTGTAAATTCGGGTTCATTCCCCTTGCGGATAAACTTCACTTGCCACATCTCTTCAATCAATTGTTGCCTCTCTATTCTGTGAAGGTCGAATCTCTGCCCTTCGCTAAGTTCTCCTTTTTCAGAAGACAAAATTCTCTGGGCGGTAGAATTCCATTGTGGCCAGTTATCTAAATTGAGCAGATTTATGGCAACATGCCTAGCTTGTTCGAGTTCTAGAAATTCTCTCCAAACACCATTGGGTGGAACCATTTGAACACCCAATATCATGCATAAATTATAGACGGGCTAAGAGGTAATGCGGATTTTGTTTTATCAGAATCTGCCAAATTATCTTCACTAGAAATTACAATAATTTCTTTTAATCCCAATTCTGCTTTTAGAAAATCCTTTCTCTTAGATAGTAACTCTAATTCATTTATTTGTCCAGAGATAAGTAGTTTTGATTTATCATCCCATTTGAATATTTGTGGAAGCATTTTCTTACCCCAGAATGAAAAGATTTCTCCGGAATTTTCTTGTTTTGCTAGATGTGATTCCTTTAACTGACCTATGAATGATTTTACGTTACCACCCTTTCCAACAAATTCTATTGCCATTTCTGCTAACTCTCTTTTCCATTTTGGACAAATCGTAAGAGTTAATTTTTCAGCCGGACCATCCAAATGTCTTTCGGCAATAGATTTCACCTTCCGTGCATTTTCCAAAATATTTCGCATTACAAATTCATCATCCAATGTGCTGTTTTCTTTATCTGAAAGTTCACTTTGCTCAGAAAAATCGGAATTAGAAATCAAACTATCATTGCCCAACAATCGCCACCATTCTTCGGCGAGATGAGGTGTTGAAATAGATAGAAGATGGGACCATGTGTTCAATAATTCAATACCCAGATCACGATTATTTCCGTTTCTTCTTAGGTACCAATTCATATCTTTTATCAATTCATAGTGAGATATTTCAACAGCTCTTCTAAGATCATACTTTTCCATTGCTTCTTGAAATTCGATTACTCTTTGTTTTATTCGAGAATTTAGCCATTCATCAATCTCATTTACTTCTGAACCCCAATTAAGAACTTGGTTTGGAATTCCCATCAATTGCAGCATAACTCGATGATTCGCTTCTAGTGCAGTATCTGACCAGTCCATACCGGCAGTAGGATTTGCTGCAAATAAAATAAACAAGCGTACAGTGTCAGCGCCGTATTTTTCAATCATGTCTTCCGGCGATACAGTATTACCTAGAGATTTACTCATTTTAGCGGAACGAAGCCCCAATTCGCCATTACAGTGAGGGCACTTACTTCCAATATGTTCAACCGATAGCGTGATTGAACAATCTTCACACCATGGAGCTTGTTTGTTAACCATACCTTGGCAAAGTAATTCATTGAAAGGCTCATCAATAGAATGAAGTCCCATGTCACGGAGGGCTTTTGTCCAAAAACGAGCATAAATTAAATGCATTTGAGCATGTTCTATGCCTCCACAGTAAAAATCAACATTCATCCAGTGGTCTGCGATTTCTTTAGAGAAACATTCCGAATTATTATTCGCATCAGTATATCTCAAGAAGTACCATGAGGAATCAACAAATGTATCCATAGTATCGGTTTCTCGACGTGCAGGCTTGTTACATTTAGGGCAGGTTGTATTGATAAATTCGGAAGAACTTTCCAATGGGTTTCCTTTTCCAAATGTTACATCCCTAGGTAATTCTACGGGTAATTGTGACTCAGGGACAGGCACAGCGCCACATTCATCACAGTGAATAACTGGAATAGGAGTCCCCCAGTACCTCTGCCTTGAAATCAACCATGGTCTAATTTTCCAATTAATTGTCTTTGTACCTTTGTTGTTTTCTTCTAAAGAATTGATAACTGCACTTTTCGCCTCATCACCGTAAAGGCCTTCAAATTCTGAAGGGCAATTAACCATCCACCCAAAATTAGTTTCTGCTTTTTTCATTTCTTCATTAGGGTCAGCACCTTCTTTCATCACTAATGTTCTTCTAATTTGAATATCATATTTTTTTGCGAAATCAAAATCTCTTTCATCATGGCCTGGAACAGCCATTACCGCACCAGTTCCGTATGAAGCAATAACAAAATTCCCTGTCCAAATGGGAATCTTTTCACCAGTTAAGGGGTGTATTGCATTTTTTCCTAGAGGTGACCCCTTTTTCTTATTCATATTTTTGATTCTGTCAAATTCAGTCATTATCGAAACTTCATCGTATAATTCCTGCCAACCTTGCTCAAACTCTGTACCCTTAACCAGTGACTGAGAAAGAGGATGTTCAGGTGCTAATGTCAAAAATGTAACACCAAATATAGTGTCAGGTCTAGTGGTAAAGACTCTTATCTCTTCGTTAGAACCTTCTACAGTAAAAGTAATTTCAGAACCTTCTGAACGGCCAATCCAATCCTTCTGCATCGCAGCTACATTTTCTGGGAAATTAATATCATCAAGGCCGTCAATTAGTTCTTGAGCATATTTTGGAGTATCAAGGAACCATTGACTCATTTCTTTTTGAATAACAGGACCATTACATCTCCAGCATCTACCAGCTTTTACTTGCTCATTAGCTAGAACAGTATTACATGGAGTACACCAATTTACTGGGGCAAACTCTTGATATGCCAAGCCACTTTCTATAAATTTAGTGAAAAACCATTGATTCCATTTGTAGTAGTTTGGATCATGACTTTTGACCATTCGACTCCAATCATAAGAGAATCCCATTCTCTTAATCTGTTCAGTAATAGAAGCCATATTTCTTTCAGTAATATCATATGGGTGGCCACCTTCTTTGATTGCAGCATTTTCCGCTGGCATTCCGAATGAATCAAATCCCATAGGGTATAACACATCAAACCCCATCATTCTCTTGTATCTAGCAACAGCATCTCCTATTGAATAATTTCTAACATGGCCCATATGCATTTTTCCTGAAGGATAAGGATACATTTCCAAGCAGTAAAAAGGGGTTTTATCACTGTTTATTTTAGATTCAAAAATCTTAGATTCGGCCCACTTTTGTTGCCAATAGGGTTCATCAACAGTAATACTATTCTCACTCAAAGTTACCAACCCTCTTCTCCGAGATATTACATCCATGAATTACCCCCCTTTCAATGACACTCTTGATGAGGTAGTATTCATTCGATTGTTCATGGCGAAGAGAATCACCGTTCGGGCTCCTTGTAGAATAGATTTAGCAGGGGGTTGGACTGATGTACCAAACTTTTGTTCTAAGAAATCTGGTGAAGTTGTAAATATTGCAATCAATAAATACACAAAATGTGTTATGGAAGTTGATGATGAAAGAAAAATCACTTTATCGTATTCTACTGATATGCCTACTGGTTCAGGATTAGGAACATCTGGATCTATGAATGTGGGTTTAATTGGAACAATTTTAGGTTCGGGATATGAAGCAACAGAGATTGCTGAAATAGCCTATCAATTTGAGGCATTATTGGGGAATAAAGGGGGACGACAAGACCAGTGGGCAAGTGCACTAGGAGGGATTAATCATATGTCTTTCAATGGCGAAAGTGTTGAAACAAAATCACTCAACCCTTCAAAAGAATTTATTGCTTTATTGGAAGATAGGCTTTTACTTTTTAATAGCATGATTAGTCACGTATCTGGGCAATTACATCAGAATATTTGGGAGAAATATGAGAGCGGTGATATTGGTATAGTTCAAGCCTTAAATCAAATTAGAGATGCTGGTTTATTGATGTCTAAAGCCATTGATGAAGAATCTATAAGTATCTTTGCGGAGTCATTCCGGCTAGTTATGGATGCAGTTGATAAATTAGGTATGGAATTACACGATCCATTTAGACAAATTGTTGACCCTTACATGAATTCTGGGCAATTACTAGGGTGGAAAGCAATGGGTGCTGGTGGTGGCGGAGTAGTTGGTATGTTGTTGTCAGAAAGGTGTGATAGAGAAAAGATTATTCTTGATATTACTAACAAAGGGTGGAAAAATATTGACTGGAAAATGGATACTGAAGGACTTCAAAGAGAAGAAATCACTCTTTCAATCTGAAATCAATATCAGTTTCAAGCAAGAATAAAGCTTCCTTTGTCAATTTATATCGATTTTTGAGACCCATTTTTCTTTTTTCGACCAATCCAAATTTCTGTAAAGTTCGCAGGTGGTGAGAGATTAATTGTTGGCTCTTTTCCAAACTGACCGATAACTCTGCTTGTGTTGGGAATTTACCATATTGGTGCTCATCATCTAGTAAGGTTAGAATTTTACCTTGGAGGCTATTTGGATCAGGAGAAAGTAGTGGAATTGGTAATTGGTCTGGGTCCATGCCAGGATGTAATGAGTTATTCAGAGGATAATATCTTACTAGACGTCCATCTTTTAATCTCCAGATTAATTCTTGATTTTCTAGAAGTCTTAAGTGGTGAGTAATTTGGCCATTACTCATGTTTAATGCTGCCATTAAAGCTCGGAAATGACATCCAGGATTAGCGGTCAAATAACCCATTAATCGTCCTCTTTGGAATTTTCCATCGGTAGTTTCTTGTGTTTTTCCTAATAAACCTAGAAGCCATAATCCGGCAGCAGTCGATGGAATTCTTAGTGACTCAGTATTCATTACAAAAACTCCAAGCAATGCAAAGATGGATGATGTTGAAACAACAACAATGGCAACTGTAGTGACTTCTTGGACATCTATGGTTTCAGAGACCTCTTCTACTGGATTTTCATTTACGACAACCTGTTCTTCAACCACTATTTTTTGTTCACTGAAAATTGAATGAATTTCTATACCAGAAATATCAAATTTTGTCAGACATTCGTCTTTCACGGAGTCAGATTCAGAGATTAGGTAATCTCCCTCCCATCCACTTTCGGGTTTCCAAGAAGGTAATTTATTTGAATTTACTAGCAGTACTGATTGCTCATCATTAGATAACATCCAACAACTTTCTTCATTTGTTCCAATGTTTATCCATTTTCCTTGGAATTCAAATAATTCGGGTTCAATTACTTCTAACTCAACATATTCAAATTGGAATTCCAAATACTGTGAAAAGCCCATTTCTAGTGAATGTTCTATTGTTAAAGCATAATCGACTGTTGAAATTGATAAATTTTCAATAACTGGGATTTCAAAACTATCTTCAAAAATTAGGCTTTCACCGAAGTCATCGATTATCAGGTAATTTCCTAAGGTATATTCGCATGAAGATTTGGTTAGATTAATATCTTCAACAATATTCAACGATTCTAAATGTATTGAATTAATACAAGGATTATTGATTTTTAAGATATTATTAGCTGGAGAAACCAACATTGAGACGTAAGCAGTATTGTCAATAATCTGCATTGAATATTCTGTATTCATTAGATCATTATTACAATCTTTTTTACGATAATTGTCTTGATGAATATATTCTTCATGATGAGTGATTGAATATTCTATGAGTTCGATAATTACTGAATATTTTCCTGAGTTTATAGAACAACCATTACTATCTTCGAGGTACCAATTTGGCATTTCAAATGACAATGAATCGTCTTTATCTATCGAATAAGAGGTAAAAATTTCTTGGCAGGAGTCTTGTGAACTATCAAAAATTGATTCTCCTAAATCATTAATCACAAACATTTGATATTTACAATTATCATTAAATTCAACAATTCTTTCATCATCACCAGTGTTCTCAATGTTTATTGAATAAGAGAGGAAGGAAACGTGTTCTTTCTCCATCTCAATATTTTTAGTGATAAATGAAGTAAGGTCACTATCAAGATTATTTGGGACAAAGTCATCGTCTTCACTTACAGTGATAATAAGATTTTCATTTAGGTCCTCTCCAGGGGTTTTGACTGAAACATAATTATCTCCTAATTGTAAAGAACTTGATTCTATGAAAACCCCTTCCAAATAAGAGAACTCATTCGAATTTAACTTGGAGTTAGCGCCATAACAAGAGTTTAACAGTTTTTGAACGCCATTTAATTCAAAAATTAGCTTACAAGACTCGGTAGGGAGTTCAATTAAATCACTTGTAGGATTAGAAAGAGTGATTCCTACCAAACTATGCGCATTGCTTGTTTCATGGCCTCCAACTTCCACTAAACTCAAGTCTAATTCAATTCCGTTATTGAAGACAATATTGTTTTGGAAATAAATATCTATGTTATCTTTCAAATTTATTTTGCTATGAGAGATTTCTATGTTATACCATCCCGATTGAATCACCATTCCTTCAAAGGATGTGAAATCCCACAAGAAAGGGTCAAATTCTATGACTGAATTACTATTTATTATCAAATCTTGATTTTGACCACGGCAAATATTTGAGTTATCAAATATTAGATTTGAATCTGAGTCTTTGACACTAAAGAAAACATTGCACGATGGATCATTGGGAATTGAAATCTGTTCAGCATAATTGGATAAAAATGAGTCTATTTCTAGAACCTCATCCTGCAGATACCACTGTTTAATTTCATCATCTAGGTTCAATTTTAATTGTGAATAGTCAGTGGTTTCATCCGCTGAAATATATGGCGTGGCAGATAAAATAAACAAGCCACAAATCAAGACGATTAGTGGCCGACCGCTTCCCGCCATGTATTGCAGATAAAGTCATTACTTGAAAGGGCAGCGGTTCATATTTTATGTAAAGTCTGCATTATTTCAAAACAAAGAGGATTTTACAAACCTAAGTCATCAAGATTGACCATTTTAGGAATTGCCGCCTCTTCTTCTTGTTTTTGTTGGATTTCGAATTGCTTCCATTGAGGTACATCGGCGGCCACAGGTTCTGTCCATCCCAGTGCCCTTGCTTCATCCAATTGACCATTAGTAACATAGTAGTCAATCCATGCAAGGCGTCTTTCTTCGTCTTCTGAGAATGCCAAATTGACCATATTCTCCTCAGCCTTATTCCTCAGTGCCCTTTTCTTTCCAGCCGCTTTAGCAAATTGTGCTACGATGATAATGGCCAGTAAAAATACAATAACTCCGGCCATTATGATTAGTGTTTGATTTTCTGAGTCTGAATTTGCTTGGCTTGAATCAGTGGATGTATCACCTTTATTTGGATCAGATTTGATATTACAAATTACAGAGCCAGCCTTCCCAACAGAAACTTCTGGGTCCCAAGGACAAGGATCAACAATATCCGAAACCCCATCACCATCAGAATCAATACATCCCCACTGGCCACTAGAAGTAGTCTTTCTTGAAGTTCCGTACACGTCTGGACAATCATCTGGTTGATATGCACCTGCAGTAAAATTATCGCCGTAACCATCACCATCTTCATCACTCCACTGAGAAGGTTCTAGGTGGAAGTAATCAGGCTTGAAATAACTACTGACATTGTCGCCAAACCCATCTCCATCGGTATCATTCCATTGTTCGAACTCCTCCGGGAAGGCATCTCCGAATTGTTCTCTAAGAGTAATCACTCTACTAGGGTCATCTTCGTCAACTATAGTATAGTTATTCCAAAAATAATTATCACCATATCCATCTCCATCTGTATCAGACCACTGATCTCCATCATTCGGGAAAGTATCATCTACATCTGCCCAACCATCACCGTCTGAATCTGGACATCCAAATCGATTATTTTCATTAGAAAGTCCGTATTCCGTTAAACAATCATCACCGCCAGCACGATTAACTTGATCGCCATATCCATCGCCATCTTGGTCGGCCCACTGAAGGGGATTTTCCGGAAAAGCATCCTCTGGATCTACAAATCCATCTCCATCTGTATCAGGGCACCCTCTTGTAGCAGGGTTAGGCGATGAACCGGCACGAAGAGGGCAGATATCTCCATCTACAGCACCAGACTGATTGTTGTCTCCATATCCATCACCATCTGTATCCATCCATTGTGTTGGATCAAATTTGAAAGCATCTCCATTATTTCCAGCAGAATTATCCCCGTAACCATCACCGTCAGTGTCTCGGCATTGAGTTGCATCATCGGGGAAAATATCGGGGTTATTTCCACTTTGATTATCTCCTCCACACTCTAGAGAGTCACCGTCTCTGTTTGACCACTGAGTGTTGTCTGATGGGAATGGGTCTCCTTGGTCCGAGTAACCGTCACCATCTGTATCCGGGCACCCTAATCTGTCTATTGATGATGTTCCATATTCATTCGGACATACATCAGGATTATTTCCCGAGGAATTATCTCCATATCCATCCTGGTCAATATCGCACCACTGTGTTGGGTCTAACGGTAAACTATCGGCTTGACAGTATCCGCTATCATCTATTGCTCCCCAATTACCAGTCGGATCGGAATAACCATCACCATCAGTATCTATACATCCAAATCGATCATATTTTGAATCACCAAATGTCAAAACACATCCATCGGCTAAATCACTTAGAGGATTATCGCCATACCAATCGCCATCACTATCAGTCCATTGAGTTCTGTCTAGGGGAAAGGCATCGATTTCATTGGCCGATGTTAACAGTTCACCAGGCCATGAATCTGGCCTAATTTGGTCCCATGAAGAATTTTCATAATTATCTCCAAAACCGTCGCCATCTGTATCGTTCCATTGGCTTGGATTATTTGGAAACGCATCCCCTCTTTGATTTAAATGGAAGAAATTTTGATCTTCATCATACAGATAATTGTCACCATAACCATCACCATCACTATCAGCCCATTGTTCAGGATTGTTTGGTGCCCAATCCCCAGTATCAGACCATCCATCATCGTCGGTATCGGGGCATCCAAAAACATCCTCGCTGGATGTGCCAAAAACTGTCATACAAGAATCTGGTTGATATGCAGGAGCAGCGTTGTCTCCATATCCGTCTCCATCGGTATCATTCCATTGAGTGCCTTCACTAGGAAAAGCGTCCACAACTCCATCTCCTTGGTCAGTTGTATTATACCCATCATTGTCCTCATCAATATCAGCATACCAATAATGGATTCCTTCGTCATTTCTTCCATAAGTAGTGACTAATTTCATTCCGTCCGAACTCCAACTTAATCCATTTACTTGGCCACAGTTGTTTCCTCCACAACCATTTGGAGCAGGAGCACCGAAGAAATCAACCAAAGCTCCACTATTTGTATTGTGAATTTTGATAGAACCACCATCTCCTTGATAGTATGAATGTCCGTTAGCAACTTGCCGACTATCTCCGGAAAAATCTGCAGAAAGACATGATGAAGTAGTGCTCTTTTCCCAGATTCTAACCGGCCCATTAGACGTAAATTGATACATATCAAAGCTGGCACCACTTCCTTCCCAAGCGCCGCACATTGAGATGTAATTTCCATCAGGTGACCAGTCAATATCATTCATTCCGACAGGAGGGCTGGATACAGAATAAACCGTTGAACGTGATGAAATGTTAACAATGTAAAAATCACCATACGCCGCTGCAGCGATATGTGTTCCATCAGGAGAGAATGCAGATGCATAGAAACGGTCTTCGCCATTAGGGTTAATTCCATTGCCAAGTTGAAGTCCGTCTGAGGTTTTAATCAGTAAAATTTGACCATTAGTTCCAGAACTTCCAGATCTTCCAATCGATACAGCAACTAGGCTACTGTCGGGTGAGAATTCGACATCATAAACATAATCTCCACTTCCTACATCGACACTAATTGAGCCATGAACGGAGGAAATATTTGATGAATAATAGATGTTTATTGTATCATCATCAAGGCCTGCAGCAACATAATTTCCATCGGGCGAAAAGGCCACAGATGTAATTTCTCCATTACCAATTGCTTGAACTGACCTCAAATTAACGTAGGTGGAAGAATTCCAGATTCTTAGCCATCCGTCTTCATCACCTGTAACAATCTTTGATCCGTCGGGGGAAAAGTCTACATCGACATAATCTTGATTAGAAGAAATAGTGAATTCATTTTGGAAATTAGGTATATTTGCAACCCATCCATCATTAAAGTCGGAAGTCCCATCACCATCTTTGTCAGGACAACCATCTCGATCAACATTGGAGGTTCCATAAGACCACGGGCAGTCGTCTGAGGAATCATTAATTCCGTCGCCGTCACTATCAGCAGATACTAGAGGTGAAATCATCATTAGAAGCATAAGCATCACGGCAAAAAAACTGTTTCGCCAAGATGACATAATACACGGGCATGTCTAATCTTAAAAGGAATTATGGTTATATTGTGTAAACATTATTCAGAGAAAATAGTAATCGCTTAGATGTATGAATATTTGGCATATGTGTGGGCGAAGGTATTCCCAAGGTCAATATCCCAGTTCAAGACCGCGTATTGCTTCATTTATTAGAGAACGATAATCAAGCGGACCGATATTTGGTTGACTATTCATTGACAAGGCCAGGAGTGGCTGAAGCATGTGCTCTTCATCCTCCAAATGTTAGCAGGACAATGAGAGATTTGTTGAAACGTGAGCTTGTTTCAGAGCATACAAGGAACATTAGAGGCGAAGAAAGACGTCAGAAAACATGGCAATTAACTGAAGAGGGGCGAATCAATGCTTCTAAGAGTAAGAAATCAATGGGTCAAATAAAAGTCATACTGAGAGATGATAATGGAGAACTAATCGAAGTTGTAGCCTCAGAGGCATCTAAAAGATTAGCAACAGACATTTCATTATTACAAATTTTAATGCATGCTCAACACGAAGGAGTTTTGACTTATGGTGATATTAGATTTGGTAAAATCAACCAATCTAGTCAAGAAGATGTAGCACCACCCGGTCGACTAAAAGCATTGACTGGGGCCCATGCAACATACAATACTGTACCTCCTAAGACCAGACCAGTTCATGGTCGAAAGGAAGAAATTAAGCAATTAGACACTTGGTTCTCCGGCCGTAAGCCATGTGCAGTTGTTCATGGAATCGCCGGCATAGGTAAATCAACATTAGTAGCACATTGGCTTAAACAGAATATAGATACCATGCCCAATCTTTCTGTTTGTTGGTATCCATGTCAGCCATGGGATAGAGCGTTAGGTATTGCAACAAGCCTTCTTCACAGATTTGGAATTGATGAATCTCACGACCCGTATAACTTAATTGAGACTTTACCACTTCAACCAGCAGGCAAGATTGATGTCGATACATGGAGGCGCAGATTAACTGCTTACCTTACCGATGCCGGCACAATAAGGGAGCGCTTCAAAAACGAATCGGGAGGGCCTCCGCCATATTGGTTAATCATTCTTGATGATGTACATCATATTGAAGATGAAGCACATGAATTATTGGGGGCATTATTACAAATTTCTACAAAGACTCCTCTTCGTATAGTGATGATTTCAAGAACAAAGCCAACAATATATGATCGTCGAGATGTTCATATTAGAGAATTAGTTGGTGAATTATCTTTACAGGGTTTATCAAAATCAGAGATTGAGTTTTGGTTGAAGGATATCGATTCTAAAGGCAAATACGAACTGGATAAAGTACATCAAAAAACTGGTGGCCATCCTTTAGCACTCGAATTATTTGAGTTATACGG
>MDTE01151348.1_pt1 | contig 15543 bp, 14 predicted proteins | sample 811231 | NCBI WGS metagenome assembly MDTE01 (sample SAMN05326651, study PRJNA326480) | marine metagenome | isolation source: seawater | place: Indian Ocean: Red Sea | collected 2010 | reverse complement strand
GTTAAAAATGGTTAGTTCCTTCCCCAGGACTTCTACAAAGCCTGTTGACATTTTGCGATTGACAGCTGATTCATCGCGAGCGCGGACACGGCCCGAGATACGCAAAACGTACTCATTTCTCACCTGATCTGCTAACTCAAAACTAGTTTCAGTGTCTGGGTCAAAAACCACCTGAACAACACCTTCATGATCGCGCATATCAAGGAAAATAACGCCTCCATGATCGCGCCGACGATGCACCCATCCACATAACTCCACATCCTGGCCAATATCGCTATCTCCAAGAAGGCCGCAATACCGTCTATGCATATTTAAATTCCCATCCTGCTATCTCTTTGATTATGAATATTCTCATCTAACTCATGCTAATCGAACTATTCACTCTTTACTGAGGACTCTCCAGTTTTTTTGCTATCTTTTTTTTTATCACCTGCTTCTTTGGAAGCTGATTTCTCACTGTTTTCAGTTGTTTTGGACTTCTCAGAGTCACTTACATTTCGTCTATCGCCGGTCTTAAAATCTGTTTCATACCAACCACCACCCTTAAGACGAAATGCAGCTGCCGAAACTAATTTTGATAATTTTGATGCCCCACAACTTGGACAAATCTTTAGAGGATCATCACTGATTTTTTGAAGCTTCTCAAATTTGTATCCGCAAGCTTCGCATTTATATTCATAAATAGGCATCGCAACCCCGGCATTTCAATAGGATTAGGGCGGAAAATTATACAGAAAAGGTATGCAATGGCGAACCTAGTAACCCTCGTGGCTGCCATTACATCGAAATGAGCACATACCCTTGCGAGCTCTAGAGCAATCCTATATAAGACCTTCTCTGATTATTTTTATTTTCCAAATAGTTAATACTGGATCGAAATTCCTAGAAGGATGTGGGGACTCTCGGTAGAACCTCTAAAATTTTAGTCAATTCAGTTTTTGAGGCTATAAATCCGTCTTATTGAGAGGTTTACAGATGGTTTGACACTAGTTTTAAATAACAAACTATTAGTTTGTAACACTGAATAGTAAGGAAGTTATGAAAGCATCAAAATATAATATTAACACTTTAAAGGAAGTGCCCGCAGATGCTGAAATTACCAGTCATAAACTAATGCTCAGAGCTGGTTATATTAGAAAAGTGGCCTCTGGGATTTATAATTGGTTACCTATTGGTCTTCGCGTATTGCACAAAATTGAAAATATAATTCGTCAGGAAATGAACGCTGCGGGAGCGCTTGAAGTGACTATGCCTGTGGTGCAGCCAGCTGAGCTGTGGCAAGAGTCTGGCAGATGGTCCCAGTATGACGAGGGCATGTTATTGAAGTTCAAGGACCGACACGAAAGGGACTTTTGCCTTGGACCGACTCACGAAGAAATAATTACTGACTTAGCAAAGACTGAGCTCAAAAGCCATAGACAATTACCTGTCAACTTCTATCAAATTCAAACCAAGTTTCGCGATGAGACTAGGCCTCGATTTGGCGTCCTGCGGGCGAGAGAATTTATCATGAAGGATGCCTATTCCTTTCATGCAGATCAAGAAAGTCTCGAAGAAACCTATCAACTTATGCATGATACATACGCTAAAATCCTCAATAAAATGCAACTTAAATTCCGGGCAGTAGACGCAGATACGGGAAGTATTGGCGGTAGTGCTTCTATGGAATTCCACGTCCTTGCGGATTCTGGTGAGGATAAAATAGCCTTTAGTACAGATAGTTCTTACGCCGCCAATGTAGAGACGGCGGAGGCTCTGGCGCCGGCAGCGGAAAAAACGGAAATGCAATCCCTTCAAAAGATAGCGACCCCAAATTCTAAAACAATCGAGGAGGTTTCGAATTATCTTAAAATTCCCAAGAATCGGCTAATTAAAACTCTCATTGTAAAGGGCAAAAGTTCTCCTTTTATTGCTCTCGCTTTGAGAGGAGACCACCAATTAAATATTCTTAAAGCTGAAAAAATCAGTGAAATTAGCAAACCTCTTACGATGGCTACCGAAAATGAAGTCTTTTCAATCTGTGGAGCTTCGGTAGGGTCAGTTGGTGTTATCGGTCTTAATCTTCCGGTTATAGCAGATCGAAGTGCTGCGGCTCTACGGAACTTTATTTGTGGAGCGAATGAAAATGGATTTCATCTCACAAACGTAAATTGGGAGCGAGACGGGAAATTTAAGAAGGCATATGACCTTCGAGATATTGAAGAAGGAGATCCAAGTCCAGATGGAAGAGGGAAAATCAATTTCAAACGCGGTATCGAAGTGGGTCATATTTTTCAGCTAGGTAAAAAATATTCTGAGAAAATGAACGCGACAATCCTCGATGAAAGAGGTACTGCTCGAGTGATGACGATGGGTTGCTATGGCATGGGAGTAACACGCTTAGTCGGAGCAGTGATTGAGCAACATCACGATGAAAATGGAATTTTATGGCCGACAATGATAGCCCCCTTTCATGTCGTAATTATTCCCATAAACGCCCATAAATCGGACCAAGTGACTCAAGTAACCCAGGAGCTGTACGCTCAATTGATTGCCGATGACATCGAGGTACTCCTAGATGACCGCGAGGGGCACAGACCTGGTGTTAAGTTTATAGACAGCGAGCTTATAGGAGTACCGTTTCGTCTGGTAATTGGAGAACGCGGATTGGAAGAGAATGTAGTCGAGTTAACTACGAGACGGTCTGGAGAAACGCAAAAGCTACCGCTCGCGTCAGCAGCCCAAAACATTAAAGAAATTGTGAAAATTAGTTTAGGTTCGTAAGAGCAATAATTGAATCACGCGTCTGCGGACCAACAAGTTCCGCATGAATGCTACCTTCGGGCGATATCACTATCGTCGTTGGCAATACCAACGGGCGTTCGTATCCTAGTTGTTCGTAAGGATCTTCTGGGAAGACTGGAAACAGAATTCCCATTTCTTTGATATTTTCCTCCATCTCTTCACCACTAACTGGCTCGAAATTTACCCCAAAGACTTTAAGATTCTCAGGTTGTTCACGCGACAAGCGATTGAGCTCTGGAATCTCCTCGCGGCAGGGAGCGCACCAAGTAGCCCAATAATTTATAACAATCCATTTCCCAGTAAGAACCACATTAGAAGCTTGTTCAAGATAAGCATCGTCGGACTCAGATCTATCACAGGAAACTAGGGAAAGATAAATCAGAAGAATCAGAATTCTAGACACGCACTAACACCTTTCACAAGTACCTGACCCGAGGAACTAATGGATAATTTTTCGATAAGCCTCGTATCCTGATCCCGTTTCGAACTCCTGTTTATCTATGGAAGATTTTTCAGTAGCTCGAACTTCATATCTTCGAGTAGAAACATGGCCATCAAGCATTGAAGGGATATCTCGAAGAAATTCGTCCATATGCTGTGACTCTAAATGATCATGAAGAGCCTCCACTGACTCCCATTCCTGGAACAGAAGAATTGTATTACGATCCGATAGCCCAATGTAAAATTCATAGGAAATACAGCCCAATTCGGAGCGGGTAGCCACCGCCATTCGATGCATAATTCTTAAAGCATCTTCCCTGAGGTCATCTTTTAGTGGAAAAGTTCCATGGACAATAATCATTCAAGTTGGACCATAAAAATTGCCGGAAAATTATACAGCTTTTCCCAGGCGACACCTAGACTCGACGAAAAATAAACTCTCGATGTCTTAAAAGTTATGTTAAGGCTCGCGATGGACACCAAAAGGCGCCCAAGCTTGATTCACAGGCATGACTTCAAGTTGATTGATGTTGATGTGGGATGGGAGGGATGTAATAAAGAAAATAATCTCTGCAACATCAGCAGCAGATAACGGCTTCATACCATCATATACTGCTTCAGCTTTTCTTTTATCGCCTTCAAATCTTACCAAAGAAAATTCTGTTTCGCACATACCTGGTTCCAAGCAGGTAACACGAACATTCTTGCCGAGTAAATCAGTTCTCAGGTTTCGCGAGAACTGTTGGACAAATGCCTTTGTTCCTCCATATGCATTGCCTCCAGGATAAGGCCAGCTTCCCGCAACGCTTCCAAGGTTTACAATGTGACCACCGCCTCTAGAAACTATCGTGGGTAACACAGTTCTTGTACAATACATGAGTCCTTTGATATTAGTGTCAACCATCGTGTCCCAATGGTCAAGGTCAACCTCATCTCCCCCTTCAAGACCCAGTGCTAAACCTGCATTATTAATGAGCACTTCGACATCAGAGAATGATTCCGGTAAGGAGGCGAAGGTTTTGGAAACAACTTGTCGGTCACGAACGTCTAGTTCTATACCAATACAATCAGTTTGATCAGAGAGCTCATTCACCAAGGCATTGATACGATCCATGCGCCTAGCAGCTAGCACAAGCTTTTTACCCGACTGGGCAAATCTACGAGCACTGGCCTGCCCAAAGCCTGATGAAGCCCCTGTAATTACTATGCTGCCGCTCATTGGTGTATAACTCCGTCTTATAATTGCTTTAATGCTTCATTGCTTCAATTTTACTCCGCGTCGGCCGGTATCGAAGCAACTTTTTATAGATTATGGACTGCTTTGATATACGCTTATGAAAAGCGTAAAAATCAACTGCTCTCTGCCATGCAGTCTTGAGGCCATGCAGGTTAATAGACACGGTAGTATTAACTATTTTTTGTAACCTATCGGACATAATACCAATTTGGAACACTGGGGTAAGACTGCCACTCTTTTCCTTTTTCATACGAAACAGTATCCCTCGAACCTTTCCATTTTTTCTGAAGATCGCTAATTTCGACGCCTCAGCTCTGGCCTTAACCTGCATCCTTTCTAAAACCAAATCCCTCTTTTCCGCCAAAGCTTTCACTTTCGTTTTCTCGGAACCACTGAGTATCTTTCCGTTCTTCCTTAGAGAGAAATACTCCTGGTAAGTCCTACCCGCAATCTGGCGTCTAACTCGAAACCCATGGAAACGTGCAGAATCAAGGAGCTCTAAACTCATCTTAGTCGCCTATGAAACCATTAATCATAACAGCCCTAATTATCCAGCAATGCCTACTTGAACAAACGCTTTGGTCCACCCGATTGACGTCAAGAAATAATACAATAATTGATCAATAATTGAACGACTAAAGTTTCATACTTTTAACTCATTTGTATTACTAGGAAATCTTAGACATGGCATTTCTTCTTTACGAGCAAGTCTTATTAACAGCGATGTCAACAAATGGTCTGGTATAATTTCCAAATTCTCCCACGATAAACGCAATCTTTATGGTAGATATAAATCTAAAAAACCAGACATCTACAACATGGCTAAATCTGGTTCTTGAGCACTTCAATGAGTTTTTAATGGACCATGCCGCTAATGAGCGAAAGGCAGCAATGGCAGCTATGTCAATGGTGTCTCATTATCCAGACCGTACTCCCATAGTCGAGACGATGATCGATCTAGCGTTAGAGGAGCTAAATCACTTCAGAAGTGTGGTCAAAATCATCAATCAACGGAAGCTAAGGGTTCCTCCCGATCGGAAAGATCCATATATAAATAGACTTCGAGCAAAGTTTAAAAGTGGCACAGAAAACTACCTACTCGATCGTTTACTTTGCGGAGCGATAGTCGAAGCTCGGGGATCAGAGCGATTCATGATGATTGCAGGTGCTCTAGCCAACGAGAGACTTGCGCAGTTCTACCTATCTCTGGCGAAAACGGAGAAAAAACATCATCGTATTTTTTTAGATCTAGCGGTAATATTTTTTGATAATAAGGTAATAAAGAAGCGTCTCGAGGAATGGGAAGTCATAGAGGGGGATATTATTGAAACTTTACCAGCTCTTCCTCGATTGCATTAGCCTTCAAAATGAGCAAAGTTATAGAAAAATATCTGACATTATATTCGGAGCCTGAAGCGAAGGATCTTTTAGCATCAATACAGGTCAACAGTGCATGTCTTGGTTGTTATCAACACTGTTTAGTGGTCCCTGTATTTCAAGAGAAGTTCAGCAGCGTAATAAATGTTTGGAGAAACTTACCAAAAGATGTCTTGATAATCATAGTAGCTAACTCCTATTTAACTGATGACGCTCAAACCACCGGACTATTCGATCAGTTCTGCAAACAAAGTTTTATAAAAAAACTCACAAAAAATATTTTTTGCCTAAAGAAACCTCAAGAAAAAGACATTCTCCTCATAGACCGTTGTCATCAGTCAACAATTATTCCAAGAAAAAATGGTGTCGGGCTTGCACGCAAGATCGGAACCGATATTGCTCTAGCCTTAATCCACAAGCGAATTGTTCTCGAGCCAAAAATTGGTGTAACAGATGCTGATGTTCTTTTACCCTCCGCCTACTTCGAGCCTAAAATGGAACCAGGAGATGCAGCCCTAATCTATTCCTTCAAGCACTTCAGTAATAATGATTTAAACCAAGAAATCTTGCTTTATGAAATATCGATGCTTTATTACTCCGCGGGGGTCAAATGGAGTGGATCTCCCTATGGGTTTACCACTATTGGTTCCTTGATTGTTCTCAACTCCGAGCATTATGCCCAAGTAAGAGGATTTCCTAAAAAAAATGCTGGAGAGGATTTTTATCTGCTCAATAAGCTAGCTAAGGTTGGTAATATTAGAAGCTTAGGATGTCCGATCATCGAAGTAGAGGCCCGTCTCTCAAACCGAGTTCCTTTTGGAACAGGTCCCGCTCTCAGAAAAATTAAGAATCTCCTCGAACCTTCTAAAAATTATAAATTTTATAGTCCTATTATATTTAAGGAGCTACGATCATTTCTAGGAGCCTTCTCTCATATATGGGATACAAAGGATGTAACCCTGTTGTTTCGGAACAACCAAAACTTGGATAGGTATAGTCAAGCATCTGGTTTCTACGCCTTGGTTGAAAAACGCAAGCAACAAACCAAGTCAGTTACAGCCTTTAATAGATGCTTACATGAATGGTTTGATGCGTTAAAGACGCTCAGATTTATACATAGAATGCGGGATCTTTATCCCTCTGTAGACATAATGGGTATTAAAGATGCACCCTTCGTGGATAAGCACTACACATTAAAGGAACTCAGGGAACAACTCGCCAACAGATGTCTAGATTAACGTGCTAAAGTAAGGTCATCTTCGTTTTCAAAGATGTTGATCATAAATGTATAAAGTTTTTATTGACGGTCATATTGGTACAACAGGGCTACTCATTCAAAGCCGACTCGAGCAAAGAAACGACATAGAACTTTTGACCGTACCTGAAGTAGACAGAAAAAATTCAGAGATAAAACGAGAAATCATGTCTGCCGCAGACGCAGTAATACTATGCTTACCTGATGACGCGGCGAGGGAATCCTTCAAGAACGCTTCAGACAATACTCGCTTTATTGACGCGAGTAGCGCCCACAGAGTAGATCCACGATGGGTCTATGGCTTACCGGAATTGCAACACGGACAACGGAAGGCCATAACTAACGCCAAATACGTTTCAAATCCTGGATGTTGGGCAACAGGATTTGTCACATTAATTGCACCACTTATTAACGAGAGGATCCTACCGAAAGAAAGCAGGTTAACAAGCAATGGTGTCTCTGGGTATAGTGGAGGAGGGAAAGCTTTAATCAACCGCTATGAGACACGAAGAATCAGCCATCCGGAGGAACTATGGTATTCCAGACCATATTCTTTGGGACTGACGCACAAACATATACCGGAAATGGTTTTATATTCTGATTTGAACATTGAACCTATATTCCAACCGAGCGTGGGACACTATTATCAGGGAATGTTGGTAAGTATTCCCTTATTTTCTGAACAGCTAAACAAACAAGCACGATCGATGGATGATATTTACAGTTGCTTGAACCAAAGATATGCAGCAGAGTCTTGTATTACGGTACATCATCCTAATGATGAAACTGCATTAGATAAAGGTTTCATTAACCCTCAAAAAAATAATAAAACTAATAATTTAGATATTTATATCTTTGGAAGAAAAGACCAGATGTTACTCATCTCAGTCTTGGACAATCTCGGTAAGGGAGCATCGGGGGCGGCAGTACAAAATTTAAATCTAATGTTAGGGCTTCCCGAGCTTTCTGGCTTATAAGAAAAAGGTAAATTCATGGCCATCAATGATTTGAGTGTTACGCAATTGGAGTTTAGAAAGACAGAATTAGAAAAAGAATATAGTTTTCTACAAAAGGAAAATTTAGCTCTTGACTTGACGCGAGGTAAACCATCAAGTGAACAACTAGACCTATCAAATAAACTGGACGGAATTCTCGAGGGAGACTTTTCATTAGAGGATGGAACCGATGTTCGGAATTATGGAGGGATCCGAGGTATCCCTGAAGCAAGGAATTTAGGAGCCATCTTTCTAGATGTCGGTCCTGAAAGTGTCATGGTGGGAGGGAACGGTAGCTTAAGTATGATGTACCATTACTTAGCGCACATGCTCCCTCTTTGGAATGGTGAGACCGAAACCGTCAAATTCATATGTTTGACTCCTGGATATGATCGACATTTTACAATCTGTGAAAAACTTGGTATTGAAATGATATCGGTGAGTTTCAATGATGATGGCCCAGATATGGAAACCATCTTTTCCTTAGTGGAAAATGACTCATCCATAAAAGGAATTTGGTGCGTGCCAAAGTACTCCAACCCCACGGGCCACACCTACTCAGAGAAAACACTTAAATGCTTCGCTAAACTTGGGAACGTAGCGAGCGCTAATTTTCGAATTATATGGGACAACGCTTACGCAGTTCATCATTTAGAGGAAGTACCAGACATATTGGCGGATATACAAAATCTTTGTGATAAAGAGGGTACGCTAGACAATATAGTTATGTTTGCTAGTACCTCGAAGGTTACCTTCGCGGGTTCCGGTATCTCGTTTGTCAGTGCCTCACAAAAAAACTTAGGTGAATACGAGCAGTATTTATCCACCCAGACTATCGGTTTTGACAAGGTCAATCAGTTGAGGCATGTACGTTTCCTTAAAAATAAGCAGGAGATAAGTGCACATATGGAAAAGCATAGGGAAATAATCCAACCAAAGTTTGCTAAAGTAGAAGATAAACTTAATGCTTCTCTAGCGGGAAAGGGTATCGCTTCATGGACAAAACCAAATGGAGGATATTTCGTCTCCCTCGACACAACTTTTGAAGTTGCGGATCAAGTAATTCAATTAGCAGAAGACATTGGAGTTAAGCTAACACCCGCAGGTGCGACTTTCCCCTATGGCTATGATCCCAATAACAGCAATATTAGAATAGCACCAACTTATCCTCCTCTTAGCGAGCTTGAAAAAGCTATGGATGTCTTGGTGTTATGTCTTGAGCTTGCGACAGTGAATTATCTTTTAAATAAACGATGTTAAGTCCTTTAGATAGCGCGATTATTTGCTTTTACTTCCTCATCTTAATTATCGTTGGTTTAGTTTTCGGAATAAAAAATACTTCTACGGAAGATTATTTTCTTGGAAGTAGAAAATTCAGGGGATGGGTTTTGGGGATATCCCTAGTCGGCACATCAATTAGTTCGATCACATTCTTAGCCTATCCTGGTGATGCTTTTAAAACAGCTTGGTTACGATTTCTCCCAAATCTGATGTTACCAATCGCTATAATCGTCGCTGCTCGTTTTTTTTTACCTCGGTTACGTAAAGGAAAAGCAATCACTGCCTATGAATTCCTTGAAAGTCGATTTGGATCATCAGTTAGAATTTATGGAGCAGTTTCATTTATAGTGGCTCAATTTATTCGTCTCAGTCTAATTCTTTACTTGGTTGGATTGGTCTTACAAAAAATTATTGGTTTTTCTGCAAATGAATGCATAATCCTCGCAGGTATCGCAGTAGCCCTATACACTGTCTTAGGAGGTATCAATGCGGTCATTTGGACTGACGTAATACAAACAACAGTCCTTCTGCTGGGCGGAGTGATCTGTATGTTTGTAATTGTACAGTCGCTTCCCGGAGGCTTCAGTCAGATAATCGAAGTGGGAATGATTCACGGAAAGTTAGCATTTGCGGAACTAAGAGACGGACAGCTAATTCCAGTGGCTTGGGGTCCTAGTCTAAGTGAAAAAACGATTACTATGATGCTTCTCATTGGCCTTATTAGTTGGTTGACGGAGTACTCAAGTAATCAAAATACTGTGCAACGCTTTAACGCTGCCAGCTCGGCTGCGGAGGCCCGGAAAGCGATGTATATTTGTGCCGCTGTGAGCCTACCTACTTGGGCTTTCTTTATGCTTCTGGGCACTGCTCTATACGTCTTTTTTGATAGCTTTCCTGCGAACCCAGCTACTGAAATGCTTACGGGGATCCGAAAAGCAGAGGAGGTTTTACCTTATTTTATCGCTCAACACCTACCCAAGGGTATTGTTGGCTTGGTACTCGCTGCTATAGTTGCCGCCGCAATGTCTTCGCTTGATAGTAGTATCAATTCAATATCGACAGTAGCTACTTCAGATATCTATCGACGCTTTCTCAACAAAGACGCCTCGGATCCCCACTATCTAAAATTCGCGAGACTAACGGCTTTTGGAACAGGCGTACTGATGATCGGTGGCGCCATCGTATTGAGCAATGCCAACACAAAGACTATCCAAGATACAGCAATGGTACTTACATCTCTTTTCGCAGGAGGACTACTGTCCATATATCTAGTCGGTTTCTTTGCAAACCGAGGTGACGAAAAACATGTCATGTTTGGCATTTTGGGTACTATGATTTTCACAGCATGGACACTTCTTTCCTCTAAAGCATTACTGCCTGAAGTACTGTTGTATCCGTTTGATCTTTACTATACTGGCTTGATAGGAAACATAGTAATGTTCGTTCTCATTTATGGCATTAGCCTAAACTTTCCCCCCAAAAAAAATCAACCTAATCGAGAACCTTAGCTCATGTTAAGATAACCTCGTTGTTTCTGACCTAGAATGGAGTTAGCCTAGTCGGCGATCACTTATGAAGTTTATGAAAAATCTTTTTGGAGATTCGCCTAAAAATAGCGCAAATCATTTTGCTGATCTAGATCTGCCCTTAGAATTAGAAAAGGCTATCGATGAACTGGGTTTTATCGACTGCACACCCGTACAGAAAGAGGTACTCCCCCAATCGATCGATGGTTTAGACATAATCGCTCAAGCACAAACAGGAACAGGGAAAACAGCTGCCTTTCTTATCTCGATGCTAACGTATCATATTGAAAATCCTGAATTAAGCGTTAGAGGATCGGGGACACCCTTTGCCTTGATTATCGCTCCAACCCGAGAGTTAGTGATACAAATTGCTGATGAGGCTAAGAAGCTCTCAGCATATACAGACATAATTATTACCCCAATAGTTGGTGGTATAGATTATGAAAAACAGAAACAACTTATGCAATCGCATGTCGACATTGTCGTTGCTACACCGGGAAGATTATTAGACTTCTGCCGTTCAAATATTATTAATCTCTCAAGAGTAGAGTCACTGGTCATCGATGAGGCAGATCGTATGCTGTCTATGGGATTTATACCTGATGTGAAGAGCATCATAAGGCGAACCCCTAATAAAGATCGTCGCCAAACGCAACTTTTCAGTGCGACATTGAGCGAAGATATTCAGCGTCTTGCTAAAGCTTGGACTCTAAACCCTTTTCAAGTTCATATAAAGCCAGAGCAAATAGCAGTAGGGTCAGTTGCTCAACTAGTTTATCTAATTGCAGAGTGCGAAAAATTTCGGGTTCTATTTAATTTACTTAAATCTGTAGAAGTTACTAAAGCGATAATTTTCGTCAACCGTCGTGATCAAACCCGCTCTCTTGAGGAAAATCTTCATCGCTATAAAATTAGTACAGGATTACTTACTGGAGAAGTCCCTCAAAAACGAAGGATACGGACTCTTCAGAAGTTTAAGGCAGGAAAAATAAAGGTTCTCGTAGCGACGGATGTAGCAGGTAGGGGTATTCATGTTGACGACGTTAGTCACGTAATCAACTTCAATCTTCCTGAGGATCCAGAGGATTATGTTCATAGGATAGGCAGAACAGGCAGGGCGGGCGCGAAAGGTACTTCAATAAGTCTTGTTTGTGAAAGTGACGTTTTTATGCTGCCCGCGATTGAAAAACTCTTAGGCGAGAGCATTATAAGCATGCAACCAGAAGACAAATACTTATCAGCACTACCTAATGCAACCCTCCCTAGAAAAAACAACAGTAGGTAAAAGGAACACCAGACATATCGAGCAAGAACGCCGACCCTCTCACCCTAATCAACAATAACAGATTCGTAACCGAAGTTACCCCAGTCCATAGCTTTTGACTTTCCTAGCTTTAACATTTCTTAAGGTAGGGTTATTAATCACTTCCCGTGACGCGCTCTACCTATATAATTGTCACCTATAAGGAAGCTTTTGACTCATACCTATAAGACTTATCAGGGGTTACTATGAATGCATTAATAATGGCCGAGGCATTGAATGTACTAGGCGAGAAACTTCTTCCTTGCGGAGATTCGCCAATTACAGGATTTTTCAGGGATGGTTACTGTAATACTTGTGTTGAGGATCTTGGCTCACACACTGTCTGCGTAGAAGTAACTAAAGACTTTTTAGATTTCTCCCTAAGCTCAGGGAATGACCTATCTACTCCGCATCCAGAATTTGCATTCCCTGGACTAAAAGAAGGCGATCGCTGGTGCCTGTGTGCAGGACGGTGGCTTCAAGCCTATGAAGAAGACATGGCACCGAAGGTTTTCTTGCGTAATACACATATTAGGACGCTTGAGACCATACCTCGCAGATTACTGGAGGAGTTTGCGGTTCAACTTAACTAGCCTAACCTGCTCAAGCTAATAACAATTAATTGATATATTTACGAATACCAGAGAGCACACTCACTAAAACCTAGACTATTGATTTTTATTTGAGAAGAAGATTGCATGAAGCTCATCGCGAAACTTGGGATGCGCAATCTCTATTAGCTTTTTTGCACGATCATTCCAAGAGGTATTCTTTAATCTTGCTATACCAAACTCGGTGATAACCATATCCACATCAGTTCTCAAAGCGGTTACCATCTCGACTCGAGGAACAATGCGGGAAATCTTGCCACCTCGCGCTGTAGACGCCATAGCAATAATGGAGCGCCCGTTCTTACTGAGCTTGGCTGCACGCATGAAATCTACCGAACCGCCTGTACCGGAAACTTGGAAACCATCTACGAACTCAGCATTTACTTGCCCAAAGAGATCGACTTCGATTGCAGAGTTAATCGAGACAAAGTTATCCAAATGACGAATCACATTTGAGTCATGAGTATAGTTGGCACCCCTAAAATAGATGCTTCTCTCCCGTGCCGCCCAGTCTAGGAATTCTTTAGATCCCAGAGCAATACCTGTGATGTGCTTGCGATTGTCAACAGCTTTTCGCTTACCATTGAGGTTTCCGCTTTTGACTAATTTCATCGCTCCATCTTCCATAAGTCCTCCGTGAAAACCCAGATCGTTTTTATTTGTAAGATTAGAGAGTATCGCTACCGGAATCTTACCCACCCCAGTTTGAAGACAATCTCCATCTTTTATAATTGAAGATACAAACTTAGCAATCTCTCGGTCTACCCAATCTAAATCGGCCGTTGGGTATGTGATTAGAGGACTCGGCCTCTCTAATAACAGGTACGGCGCGTTCATATCTAATGCGGGACAACCAATAGGGGCAGTAATATCAGTGTTGACTTGCAAAACTACCCTCTCGGCTCCATTGAGAGCCGCCTCAACGAAATCCATACCCGGACCAAAGCGTAGGTCACCATTAATATCTTTAGCTACCTGCAACAAAGCTATATCCAAGGAGCAATCTTGGATATAGTCATAAACTGCACGCATCTGCATTGGAATATAATTAATTCTTCCCTCACTAAAGCTTTTCCGTAATGCAGGAGTCATAAAGAAAGTCGTCATCCTGGAATGAGGTGCTAGAGAAGAAAGGTCTATTTGATTTATAAATAATGGTTGCTGGATGAACGTCACACCATTAGCTTTCTGTCCATCAGCTGCGAGTAATTCGATAAGGCCTTTAGGTTCATTGGTATATGCCCCCACATAGACTCGATATCCGGGTTTAAACAAGCTGAGGAATTCAGATTCGTCAATATACTGGGTCACAATTCAAACTCGCATATGATTATACTAGTGCAACAATTGCAGTTGCTGATTTTAAGAACAAGATTGTTGACTTCTCCGCTATATTTAAGTTAAACCAGGATCATTTAAAACGCTAGACAATGGAACAGATGAAGAACCAACTTTCGCTTTAATACAAGGGGAAAAGAACTCTTATCGGCTAATGTCACTAATTGAAACTACGGCGAATTAAATGTCCGAAAAACCAAATATTCTACTGATTATGGCTGATGATCTGGGATTCTCAGATTTAGGGTGCTTTGGAGGTGAGATAGATACACCCAATCTCGACAAATTGGCATTAAGTGGCCAGCGGTTTACGCAATTCTACACAAATGCAAAGTGCTCTCCATCAAGAGCAGCACTTCTTACCGGACTTTATGCGGAACAGGTTACTGAAAAAGCGGATGGAGGAACACTCCATGCTCGTAACAACATAACCTTAGCGGAGATGCTTCGACTTGCGGGATACACAACTATGGCAACCGGAAAATGGCATCTTGGCGAAAGCAGAGAACGCAGACCAATTGCCAGAGGTTTTGACAGATACTGGGGCCTACTGAGCGGATGCAGCAACTATTTTAACCCCGGAGATCGCAGGCCCAATGAGCCAGAACCCGGTCGTAAAAATGATAGTGATATTCGTCCCTGGTGTGATCAAGATACGGTTATGCATCCATACAACCCGACAGAAAAGAACTTTTACACTACCGATGCGATCACTGATCACGCTATTAAATTTCTCGATGAAGCGAGCTCGAAGGAAAAACCTTTCTTTCTTTACATACCTCACTGCGCACCCCACTTCCCTTTGCAAGCCTGGCCCGAAGATATTGAAAAGTACAGAGAGAGATATATTTCTGGTTGGTCAAATATTCGTTATCAAAGATACTTAAGATTAACAGAACTTGGAATTATTGATCCCAATTGGGGGCTACCCCCGGCAGATGAGCGAGCTGACCTCTCTTATGAAAATCTTGGTGATCATGCTGTTGAGGCAATGGCTGTGTATGCGGCTATGGTGGATCGACTGGATCAAGCTATCGGTCGAGTAATAGATAAGCTCTCTGAACTAGGAAAAAAAGAAAATACCTTAGTGCTCTTCTTGTCTGACAATGGTGGATGTGCAGAGGAAATCCACTGTAGTCCAGAGATACCTCCTGGAACTGTGGATTCCTATAGAACCGTTGGTGCAGCCTGGGCAAATGCTAGTAATACACCTTGGAGGTTGTTCAAGGATTTTGATCATGAGGGAGGCATCTCCACCCCATTAATCGCTAGCTGGCCAGCACGAATTAAGAAGGCTGAACTTATCAATGAGGTTACGCACATAATTGATTTCATGCCAACATTTGCAGAACTCGCAAACATCGAACTACCTAGCCACTATGGAGGCCAGAAGTT
>MDTE01156863.1_pt1 | contig 15547 bp, 11 predicted proteins | sample 811231 | NCBI WGS metagenome assembly MDTE01 (sample SAMN05326651, study PRJNA326480) | marine metagenome | isolation source: seawater | place: Indian Ocean: Red Sea | collected 2010 | reverse complement strand
GCCCGAGGCGACGGGGGCCTGGGCGGTCGCGACTCACGAGCAATGGGTCTACGTGACTGATGCCGGAGTTCACGACCGTGGCGCTGGGGCTCCTAGTGGCGGACATCTCTACGTGGTCGATGGCAGCAACCCCGCCTCGCCCCAGGTGGTGGGCTATGTGGCTACGGAAGGGCTCGGGAAGTCCATCGCCCTCTCGAGTGATGGCCAAGTTGCTCTCGCCGGTGGGGATGCTGGGATCGAGATCTATGATGTCTCCAAGCCCACCGTGCCGGTGCAGTTGGTCCATGAGCAGACGCCTGGGGCGGCTATTTCGTTGGGATGGTCCGGGGGTTACCTCTTGGTCTCCGACTGGATGACTCTTCGGCTCTACGACGCGGCGGAGCGCGGAGTTCTTCGCCTACTTTGGGCGACGGACCTGGCGCTGGCCCTGCTGGACACACCTGCACCGGCGCCTGAGTGGGCGCTGGACAACTCGGGCTACCTGTCTCTGGATGGACTTGAGTTCATCGCATCGGACATGGACACAATCTTCCTGGGGCGGATCCAACCCGGCCACAGGGCTCCCGCGCTCAACGTGATGGATCGCCGTCATCACTTCGCCCTCGATGGCGGAGGGGACCAGGAGACCCTGACGATTCGTATGAGTAATGGGAGTCGTGAGGTGCTCTCCGTGGATCTCCGGAAGGACCCCCACATTCAGGGGAGCGGGGCTCGTGTGCTGGTTCCACCTGGCCAGACCACTCAGGTGTCAGTGACCGCTCTTGCCGATGCAGGGGGGGCGTTCCCTCAGACGCTGTGGCTCGACTCTGCCGATCCGCTGCGCCCCTCTCGGAGAGCCACCCTGCTGGGGATCGAGAGTGGCTTGGTGTTGGGAGAGGTTGTCCCGGACTTCCGATTGCCGATGACCAATCAATGCGAGGGCTCCTCCTGCTCCACGGATACGGAGTGCTTCCAGCTCTACGACGCGATGTGGGAGGGCTTGCCGATCCTCATTGCGTTCTACACATCGTGGTGACCCATCTGCGGTCTGGAGGTTCCAGACCTTGCGGCTTCCGTGTCGGCGACCTTCTCGTCAGACCAGGTGGTTGTCCTCGCCGTTGCCTGGGAGGAGGGGCCTGTCCGAGTGAGTCAGTACGTTGCAGACACCGGGCTCCGGGTCCCGGTGGTGATGGATCACCCCGGTGTGGATGCCAACTGCTGGGATGTTCCCGAGGGCGAGGAGTCGCTGTACTTCTTCTTCAACAACCGCCTTCCGCTCTCGATGCTCGATAGCCCGTTCCCGTTGCAGATACTGGTAGCGCCCGACCGGACCCTCGCGCACGCGAGCCGGCAGCATCAACCGGACGTGATTCTTCAGAAGCTTGGGTCAATGGTTCCCTGAGCTACGGCTGCTTTTTGGAGTCTTTGTCGAACACGAAGGCTGCGGGGTCGAACGCATCGAGCACGGCCTGGGGCATGCGCTGAGGCTTGCCAGACTGGCTGTCCACAAACGCCCAGACGTTGATGCCCCGCGCAATGACGGCCCCATCACGAGGTCGCACGATCTCGTGATGGCGATGGGATGTGGCGGCCTTCATGAAGGTCGTCCAGGTGGTCAGGAGCAGCTCGTCGCCCAGCAATGCGGAGCGGTGGTAGTCGATCTCGTGCCTTCGCACGACGAACATGGCTCCCAGCTTTCGGTATGCGACCCAGTCGTAGCCGGCCGCCACGGAGTGGGCCACGGACGCACGGATCATCCATCCCAGTATGGAGACATTGTTGGCGATCCCCTGGTCGTCGATGTCATCGGCGATCACCGTCATGGGAAGGACGTAGGGATTGGATGGGCTCTGCCAGCGCATAGGGGTTCGACTAGCATGGTTGACCCGGCCTTGTCTTGTGTCGCTTGGGGGCCGCCCTGGCCGAAGCATGGAGCCGGCCTGGCTGGTTCTTGGTTGCTCGGTGTGTGGTGGGGCGACGATCGCTCTAGAGACACTTCCGCCTGCATCAGGGCGGGTGGATTGCCAGGCGAGCGGTCGTCTGCAACACTGAACATACAAACAGTTGTTGTCGGGACAATGGAACAGAAAAATCTAAGTGCATTGCAGGGTCGGGGTGCCGTAGCCAACCCCACGGGGCGGTTCGAGTCGGCGAGCCTTGAAGCCTTTGATGATGGCTGGGGCAGCCTCGGTCTGTCGTCTGAGGCTCCGACCACGCGGGTCTTGGCCGAGAACACTCGTCGCATCCTCTCTCAGAACGACTCGCCCGACCTCCCATTTCGGCAGACAATCAATCCCTACAAGGGCTGCGAGCATGGCTGCATCTATTGCTATGCCCGGCCTACCCACGCCTATCTCGGCCTGTCTCCAGGACTCGATTTCGAGACACGCCTGTACTCCAAGCCCGCTGCTGCAAAGCTCCTGAGGAGGGAGCTGTCCAGACGAGCGTATCGGCCCAGCTTGATCGTGCTGGGGGCCAATACCGATCCTTACCAGCCGATCGAACGACGCTTGGGCATTACACGCGAGCTGCTGGAGGTGTTGCAGGAGTTTCGGCATCCAGTGGCGATCACGACCAAGTCTGCGGGTGTGCTCCGGGATCTTGACCTCTTGGCGCCCATGGCTTCCGAGGGGCTTGCCCAGGTGTTCGTCTCGGTTACGACGCTCGATCCAAAGCTGTCGCGCCGCATGGAACCTCGAGCTGCCGCTCCAGCCCGACGCATTCATGCGATGAGCGCCTTGGCAGAGGCAGGCGTGCCTGTGGGAGTGCTGGCCTCTCCCATGATTCCTGGCCTGAACGACATGGAACTGGAGGGAATTCTGGCTGCTTCTCGGGAAGCGGGCGCTGTGGCCGCAGGCTACATCCTGCTGCGGCTACCTGGTGAGGTTCAGTCCTTGTTCCAGGACTGGTTGGAGACCCACTATCCGCTCAAGGCGGCGGCTGTCTTGGAGCGGGTGCGGCAGACGCGCTCGGGCGCGCTCAACGAGAGCGCATTTGGAACCCGTATGCGTGGTACCGGCACGGATGCGGAGCTGCTCGCCAGTCGATATCGGCTGGCTCTGAGGCGGTTGCGCTATCGGGACCGTATGCCTTCGCCAGACTTCAGTCGATTTCGCGTGCCCGGCCGTGCTGGACCCCAGTTGGCTCTCGCCTTCTAGGGTTCAGGGGCTCAGATCGCCGGCAACCTCGATGTGCCCGGCTTCGTTCCCTTGAAATCGGAGTTCTGCGCCGACCTGCCAGCGAAGGCCGGCGTGTAGCTCTGCGCCCTCCAGATAGAGGTGACGGTGCTCTCTCGGTGGGCGACCACAGGTGCAGTGCTCGGAACGAACTCGGGCGGCCCACGGCTGGCCCTCGTGCCAGAGGTCGAAGAGCTGGTTCGGCTTGGGAAACAAGCCGGAGGCTCCTGAAGGTATACGAATCACCCGCTGCTGGACTTCGTCGGCTGTGAGCTGCCGTACCAGTGTCGCTGTCGCCGAGTCCGTCACGCCGAGTGAAGGAAGCTCGGGGGTGCGCTGCGCTCCAGCCAGGACACGTCATGCCAGCCTTCGCGGAGCAGCCAGGCCGAGGGGTCGTCGGGCGTGGGTCCTTCTGGGATGGCGTGCAAGAGTCCGGGGGAGCGTCCAGGTTCTAGGGCTCCCACCATGTGAAGGCCGAGGGCATCTGCGCCACCTTCTGTTGCGGCATGGACGAGAACCAACGGGGGCACTTCCGGAAACGATGCGTGAAGCTCTGCGGCCTCTCGTAGGACGGACTGATCGGGGGACGTGGTCGCTGTCGCCGTACCCAGGGCGACGCGGCACCCCTCCTCTAGGAAAGACACCAGGGGGGGGAGCTTGCCGGCCACCTGTTGGTCAGCCCGAGGGCAGAGCACCAGCGGCGCTCCCGCACGGCTGACTTTTTGAGCCATCTCTCGGGTCGCCGTCGTCATGTGTACGAGCATCACCCCTTCGTTGAGGGCTCCCAAGTCGTCCATGTACGAGACAGGATCCGTTCCAGGGGGGCGAAACTCGTCCCACCACGCCTCCATGGTCTCCACCAGGGAGCGCGCGGCGCCAACGCCGCTGTCGAGAAGATCCCACTCCTCTTCGGCTTCAGCGAGTCGGATCGTCGTGACGGCGCCCTTCTCGATGGCTCGACGGCAAAGATCACGCACGGTGCCGCTCGATGTGGAGTAGAGCGAGTGGGGCGCGAGGCGATAGCGGATCCCCTCTGGCCAGGGGACGATACCTGCCTTAGCCACGGCCGCTGCTGCCAGAGTCTTTGCAGCTCGCCTGGGAGAGAACCCCGTGATTTCGTGAAAGACAATGCCGTAGAGCCCCTCCCGACTCATGGCCGGGACGGCCCGCAGTGTATTGCTCACATCTCCCACGGCCGCAGTACCCGCCCCAACCGATCGACGAACGCCCTCCCTGATGCGTGCCTCTCGCGATTCGGGGTCCAGGTCTTCCGTCTCTCTTCGGACCTCTCGAAGCTTGTGAATGAAGCGAGTCAGTCCAATGCCACCGGGAAGCTGCTCGCCGTGAAATCCGCCCAGCTCCAGTTGCGCGTGAGCATCTACGAGGCCTGGGAGCAGGACCCCGCCCATATCGGCTCGCTGGGCCCAACCAAACTCATCCAACACGGTGTCCCGGGGCCCACAGGCCAGGACTCGTCCCGACACATCGAAGACCACGGCTCCGTCTCGAATTGGGGGCGTGCCTCCGGCGATTACCCAAGGTGCGGTGTAGACACGCACCTGGGACGAGTCTTGTTCTTCTTGGATCGCCGCTAGGGCCTCGTGGGCCCAGCGCTTGAGTCGGTCGCGGATCATTTCGGTCAGCCTCAGCGGTACAAACTGGCCAGAGGATAACTGCAAAGTACTGCATTTTCACTCCTGTACACTGATTCCGACCTGTAGACCCCCGGCCAGGTTCGAGTCAGGCGGTTCGGAGGAGGTCGGTGGCAAGCATGGTCTCAGGGAAGATCTGTCCTGTGAGCCGAGCCTGGATCATCGTCGCGTGCGCGGCCTGGCTGCAGTTGGCTTGGGGTCCTGCAGCTCATGCCAACGGTCAGACAACACATCTTTGGATTACCGAAGATGCGCTCGAACGACTCCCTGACGGCGACCTGGCCACGCTGCTTCGCCAGCCGGACCTGCGAGACCCTCTGCTCAACGGGACGATGTTTCCTGACGGTGGCTACGCCGTGGGTGACGACTATGGCGAGATAGCCCACTGGGAGCCGTTTCAGCAGGCCTATCTGCGTTGGATCCGCTCCAACTTCGAGCCGCCCTTTGATGGGGGCGAGTCCGCAGCCCATGTGGCCTTCCTCATGGGCCTGGCTTCCCATGGCATGGCAGACGAGGTGTTCGACTCCCTCTTCATGGAGCGTTCTCGTTGCTACGACGAGGGCTGGCAGAGTGGGACGACCCACTTGGACACCGCAAGTGACGTTCTTTTCGCGGCTGCCGTGGGTGGGGTTCCGACTCCGGAGGCCTGGCTGCCCACAGGGGTGTTGCTCCCATTGTTTCACGATGATTTGGACTACCCCGTTGCTTTGGAGACTATGGAAGAGGGGCACGAGCGGCTCTTTGTCGCCCTCGCCTTCACGGAGTGGGCTCGCACGGACCAGGAGCGGCTGGACAGCTTTGCGCTCGAGTACGCATGGTCGTCAGCTCACCTGTTGGACGAGTCCGTTCCGGGGAGCCCGCCCCGGGAAGCGGCGGTGGTGGCGGGCTATTGGCAGGACCTGTGGGAGCGCTTGAACGACCCCTCGATCTGGACCGAGCCCATCTTGGAATTTGTTCCTGGGGATGGAGCTCTGGGGCACCCCTTGACCGCCAATGCGGTGGAGTCCCGGCTACACCTGACCTTCTCGCGCGGCGTGGATGCCGCGAGCCTGGACCAGGTACGGGTTGTGGACTCCGAGGGTAGCGAGGTAGCCGTTTTGGTGGAGCATCATTACGGCAACTTCAGCCACACGGTTCATGTGAAGCCGGAGGCCGACTGGAGGCGCGAGGCTGACTATCGAGTCTTGGTAGATGGCCCGGTTACAAACTACGACGAGGTGGTGTTCGAGGGGCCATGGACTGCAGAGTTCTCCACCCGACTCCCACAAGCTCAGGGGGCTGACGGTCCGAGCTCCGGTTGCGCATGCGGCCTCTACCCCGGCCTCGGTGAGGCGGGGGGTGGGCTGGCCCTGTTGTTCCTCTGCTGTGTGGTGCGATGGCGATCTCGATGGCGAGCTGGGTCTCGCCCCGGAGTCTGTGGACTCACAGTTCTGAGCCTGGCGGTTCTTCTGGCCTCGTGTACTGGCCCCAAGTCGGAGCTGATTGAGGAGCCGGCAGAGAAGGCCCAGCTACCAGCCGCACCAACACCCGCGTCCCAGGCATCGCCTAGGGCCTCTCGGCCTACCACAGACTCGCCGTCCGCCACAGAGGCGTCCTCTGTGCGGGGTTCCGGGATGGGGCTGGGCTGTCAGGACTTTATCGACTGTGTGTGCAAGATGGCGGAGCGAACCCGTGGCCTCGGGGTTGGCCCCGACGACCACGATGAGCGATGTGCAGAGGCCCAGGGGCTGCGCCAAGGAGGGTCGGACAAGGAGTGCAATAGTCAACTCGACCACTTCAAGACGACCCTCAAGCAGTTCGAGAAGAGCTACCTGGCACAAGGGCTGACCCTTCCTGCGGTCTGTCAGTAACTGGATCACCATGTCTGCGAAGGTAATGACGACTGCGCTGTGCACTCTCGGGCTGTGTCGTCCTCGACGGATGCTTCCAGCCTTGATGTTTCTTCTCTCCAGCCTGGCTCTGTCCGGAGTGGCTGTAGCTGCGTGTCCAGATGCTGAGCACATCGGGGACGTTGAGATCACCGACTTGTCGCAATTGGTAGCTATCAGCGACGTGTTCCGGACCATTCGTGGCAGCCTGACTATTGGAGGCGATGGCATTGCTGACCTCAATGGCCTCGCCTGCCTTGAGCGAGTCTCTGAGGCACTCAAGGTCGTGAATGCGCCCGACTTGCGCGCGCTGTCCCTTCCTCGTCTCAGCTTCATTGGAGGAGGGCTCAGCTTGGTGGACAACGCCGGTCTGGAGACCGTGGACCTTCCGAGCTTGTCGACCTTGGAGGAGGGGGACCTGACGGTTCGTGGCAACCCGGCTCTTCGGTCAATCGGGTTGCCTCGATTGGCTAACACTCCCGGGGCGATGGCCGTCACGGGCAATGCTGTGCTCGAGAATCTGGAGCTGTCTGCGCTGTCGACCGCTCCCTGGGGGATTGCGGTGGAGGACAACCCAGTCTTGAGGAGACTCGAGCTTCCCGCCTTGATTCAAGTGGGTGGCAATGGACTGGTGCTGGTAGGGAACCAGGGCTTACAGGCTGCCCTTCTGCCTGAGCTCCTGGACGTTGACGGAGTGCAACTTCGGGTGGTTGGCAACGACTCGCTCGAGCGCTTGGAATTGCCGCAATTGCGTGGGACGCAGGAGCACGTCGAGGTCTCCGGCAACCCTCGACTCGTTGAGCTCCTCTTTCCGCAATTGATGCGCGTGGGGGGACACCTTCGAGTGGCCAGGAACGTTGGCCTTCTCCGGTTGGCTCTTCCCGTCCTGAACTCGGTGATGCAAGACCTCCAAGTGCAGGACCACGGGGCCTTGTCCGAGTTCTCTGCGCCCGAGCTCTCGCGTGTCGGTCGGGTCGTCTTCCGTCTGGACCGAAACAACGCGCTTGTCTCCTTGTTCCTACCCTCACTTCGTCATGTGGAAGGCGACATGGAGGTGACGGCCAATAGGGTCCTGACTGAGATCTCGCTTCCGAGCCTGACTGATGTGGAAGGTGAGGTTCGGGTAGCGCAGAATCCCGTGTTGCCTCATCTGTTGATTCCCGGTTTGCAGAGCATTGGACGCAAGTTGTGGCTCTACGAGAATCGTGATCTGTCGGAACTGAGGATGCCCCGGCTAGAGCGGGTTGGTGAACTCTGGGTTTCTGAGCTGCTCCCCGACTCGAAGCTGAGCTCTGTGCTTCTCCCAGAGTTGAAGACGGTGGATTGGTCGATGTGGGTGAAGAACAATCCTGTTCTTGAGGTGCTCGCCTTGCCCAAGCTCAGCGAGGTGGGGGAAGTGCTTAGGATCTTCGAGAACGGGAAGATGCCAGAGTTGCTCCTGCCCGAACTCAAGACCGTTGGTGGGGAGCTGGAGGTGCGGGGAAACAAGACCTTGCAGCGGGTCCGCTTGCCGCAACTGCAGACGCTAAGGGGTGGGCTCGACGTGCTGAGTAACCCAGCCTTGCTCGAGTTCTCCGTCCCTCAGCTACGCGTGGTGAGCTGGACGCTGTGGATTCGTAAGAATCCATCTCTGTCCACGCGGGCCATCCTGCCCCTAGAGGCCCGAACCCAAGGCAGCTTCATTGCTTGTGGCAATCGGGGAGGCGAGCCCTGCCCCTGAGTCCCAGAGGGATTCCCCAGAACCGGAGAAGCCCGAGAGCGTGTTGCTCTCGGGCTTCTCGATATGGCGGGATGGACGGGACTCGAACCCGCGGCCTCCGGCGTGACAGGCCGGCGTTATAACCAACTTAACTACCACCCCGTTCTTGATGCTCTGGCTCCAATTCCTGGGGGAAGGAAACGCAGCCGGAGGAGATTTGTAGGTTAGGCCCGCGCCTGTGTCAATACGCCACCTTTACCAGGGCCACTTCCCGTGGCTGTTCGAAGGGTGTGGTTAGTGGTGGGCGGGACAGGATTCGAACCTGCGACCTTTGCCTTGTAAGGGCACTGCTCTACCAACTGAGCTACCCGCCCGCTGGGCCGTTTTTGTCCCCCAATTGGGGCTAGCTACTCTGCACAGCTCCGGGTGCTTGGAGTTGTCGATCTGGCCGCTGTGTTGCCTCGATACCGGCGAACAGGAGTTCGGGGTCTTCGAGAGCTAATGCTTCCTGGAGTACTTGGTCCATGTGGTCAACGGTGACCAACTCTACGGCGTCCCGGATCCGCTCAGGGATGTCTGGGATGTCCTTCGCATTCTCCATGGGCACTAGAACCTTGCGGATCGTGCCCCGGTGGGCTGCGAGGACTTTTTCTTTCAGGCCACCGATGGGTCGGACCCGCCCGCGAAGGGTGACTTCTCCGGTCATCGCGACGTCTCGTCGGACGGGAATCCGCAGGAGGGCGGAGGCGATGGCGGTGCACATGGTGATGCCGGCAGAGGGTCCGTCTACAGGGCCAATTTCGGGCACGTGCACGTGAATGTCGATGTCCTGATAGAAGTTTCGCTTGAGCCCGAAGACTGTGGAGCGAGAACGAATGTAAGAGAGCGCAGCCTGCCCGCTCTCCTGCATCACATCGCCCAATTGCCCCGTGAGGATTAGCTTGCCCTTGCCGGGCATGATCGCCGCCTCGATGGGCACCAGCTCGCCCCCAACCTGGGTCCAGGCCAGGCCGTTGGCAAAACCAACCTCGTCGCCTTGTTCCGCGACACCAAACCGGAACCGAGGAACGCCCAGCAGCTTGTGGATCCGCTGGGGAGTGATGACTTCGTGCGTCTCCTCACCGACGGCCTTATCAGCGACCAGTTTCTTGGCCACCTTTCGGCACACGGATCCGATCTCCCGCTCGAGGTTGCGGACGCCGCTCTCTTTGGTGAAGCGGCGAATGATCTCTTGAACGGCTGTGTTGCGGATCTCGGCGTGACTCTCGTCGAGTCCGTGCGCCTCAAGCTGTCGAGGTACCAAGAACTTCTTCGCGATCGCGAGCTTGTCGAGCTCGGTGTACCCAGAGAGTCGAATGATCTCGAGGCGGTCTTGAAGGGGTAAGGGAATGCCCCGCAGGGTGTTGGCTGTCGTGATGAAGAACACGCGGCTTAGGTCGTAGTCCAGGTCCAGGTAGTGGTCGTTGAAGCTCGTGTTCTGTTCGGGGTCGAGCACTTCCAGCAGGGCAGAAGCAGGATCGCCCCGAAAGTCCGAGCTCATCTTGTCCACTTCATCCAAGAGGAACACAGGATTGTTGGACGAACACTTCTTCAGGCGCTGAATGATGCGTCCCGGAAGTGCCCCAATGTAGGTGCGGCGGTGCCCCCGAATTTCGGCCTCATCGCGCACCCCACCCAACGACATGCGGACGAAGTCACGTCCCGTCGCTCGAGCAATGGAGCGAGCCAGTGAGGTCTTGCCCACACCGGGGGGCCCGACAAAGCACAAGATGGGCCCCTTCATGCGTTCTACGAGGCTCTGAACGGCCAGGTACTCAAGGATTCGTTCTTTGACCTTCAGCAGCCCGTAGTGGTCCTCATCCAGGATCCCGCCGGCCTCGTCAATGTCGAGCTTCTCGTCCTTGTACTCGTTCCAGGGTAGGTCGAGGATCCAGTCGATGTAGGTGCGTACGACGGAAGCTTCGGCGCTCATGGGCGACATCTGCTTCAGCTTGCGGAGCTCGCGGTCTACCTTGAGTCGGGCAGCCTCAGGCAGATCTTTTTCGCTGATCTTGGCTTCCAGCTCCTGCTGCTCGGACTTGAGGTCGTCCTTCTCTCCCAGCTCGCGCTGAATCGCCTGCATCTGCTCGTTCAGGTAGTACTCGCGCTGGGTCTTCTCCATCTGTTTCTTGACCCGCGAGCGGATGCGCTTTTGCACCTGCAGGATCTCGATTTCGGACTGGATGTGCTTGAGCAGGGTCTCGAGTCGGTCCCTGGGGCTCAGGGTCTCCAGTTCATTCTGCTTGTCCGTCAACTTGAGGTTCAGCTGAGCTGCTAGGACGTCGGTGAGCTTTGCTGGATCCTCGATGTTGGAGATCGTGAGCAGCATCTCGGGCGGAATGCGCTTTTCCAACTTCACGTAGCTCTCGAAGGTCGTCTTGATGCTGCGCATGAGGGCCGTGAGCCCTTCGTCTTCCTCCGGCTTCAAGACGGGCAGCTCGACCTCGACCTCGAAGTAGTGGTCGTTGGGGAGGTAGCGCATGACGCGGCCACGGCTCTTGCCCTCGACCAGGACCTTCACCGTACCGTCGGGGAGGCGCAGCATCTGCATGATGGTGGACAGCGTGCCCACCTCGTAGATGTCGTCGGGCTCGGGATCGTTTGTCTTCGCGGAGCGCTGCGCAACCAGGAAGATTTGTTTGTCGGTTGCCATCGCCTCCTGGAGCGCTGCGATGGACTTCTCGCGCCCCACGAACAGTGGGATCACCATATAGGGGAAGACGACAATGTCCCGAAGTGGGAGCAGAGGAAGGACGCGGCACTCAGCGCTGGAGGGCACGTCGCCGTCTCCGTCGTTCTCGTTTTTTTTCCAGATCACAGCCGAGCTACTCCGAGGTCTTCTCTACTCTGGTGGACGATAGCCTGTTTGAAGCGTCGACTTGGGTCAGGCCAACTCAGCCTCATTCTCGTAGACGAGAATAGGCTGTTTCTTCTGGGACACCACCTCTTCAGAGACGATGCACTCCTTGACGTTCTCGGCGCTGGGTACGTCGTACATTACGTCGAGCATCAAGTTTTCCAGAATCGCGCGAAGACCGCGGGCTCCCGACTTGCGCCCCACGGCTTCACGCGCAATGGCGGCAATGGAGCCGTCGGTGAACTTCAGCTTGACGTTCTCGAACTCGAAGAGCTTCTGATACTGCTTCACGAGGGCATTCTTTGGTTTCTTCAAGATCTCGATGAGGGCCTCTTCATCCAGCTCGTGCAGCGTGGCCAGCACGGGCACGCGGCCAACAAACTCGGGGATCAGGCCGAAGCGCAGGAGGTCCTCAGAGAGAACATGACGGAGCACGTCCTCGTTCATGTCGGGAGAGATGTCCGGGGTGGGGCTGCCGAATCCTAGGGAGTTGCGGCCGATGCGTCGCTCAATGATGCGGTCGATGCCCACGAAGGCGCCACCACAGATGAACAAGATGTTGGTCGTGTCGATCTGAAGGAAGTCTTGCTGCGGGTGCTTCCGGCCACCTTTGGGAGGAACGTTGGCGACCGTGCCCTCGATGAGCTTCAGCAGAGCCTGCTGCACGCCTTCACCGCTCACATCACGAGTGATGGATGGGTTCTCGGACTTGCGGGAGATCTTATCGATCTCATCAATGTAGATGATGCCCTTTTGGCAGCGCTCCACATTGTAATCGGAGGCCTGGAAGAGAGACAGAATGATGTTCTCGACGTCTTCACCCACGTAGCCGGCTTCGGTCAGGGAGGTGGCGTCCGCAATGGTGAAGGGAACATTCAGGAACTTGGCGAGGGTCTGCGCCAGCAGTGTCTTTCCGGTTCCGGTGGGGCCCAAGAGGAGGATGTTGCTCTTTTGGAGTTCCACGTCATCGTGGACACTCTGTCGCCCCTCAATGCGCTTGTAGTGGTTGTAGACAGCCACCGAGAGGACACGCTTTGCTCGCTCCTGACCAATGACGTATTCGTCGAGGTGGTCTTTGATCTCTCGCGGCTTGGGAAGGTTGCCCTTGGAACTGTAGTAGTCCTCTTGGTCGTACTCTTCAGCGATGATGTCGTTACACAGCTCGATGCACTCATCGCAGATGTAGACCGTGGGACCCGCAATGAGCTTGCGTACCTCCTTCTGCGACTTGCCACAGAAGGAGCAACACAGGTTGCTGCTCTCGGGTCCTCGTTTCGCCACAGTTCGTTACTCCTCTTTGTCCCTAGTCGTTACTATGCGGTCAATAATGCCATATTCAAGGGCTTCCTCTGCGGTCATAAAGAAGTCTCGGTCAGAGTCTGCCTTCACTCGGTCCACATCCTGGCCGGTGTGACTCACGAGGATCTGACTCAGAACATCCTTGAGGCGCACGATCTCACGGGCGTGAATCTCAATATCGCTAGCCTGCCCTCGAGCACCACCTAGGGGTTGATGAATCAGAATGCTGGCGTGGGGAAGGGCCGCCCGCTGGCCCTCTGCTCCTGCTGCGAGCAACACAGCCCCCATGCTCATGGCCCGGCCCGCGCACAGAGTTGCTACGGGAGCCTTGATGTAGTTCATGGTGTCGTAAATGGCGAGTCCGGCCGCGACGTCGCCCCCTGGGCTGTTGATGTACAGGTTGATGGCCTTGTCTGGATCTTCCGACTCCAGGAACAACAGCTGGGCGATGATGGCGTTCGCGACTTCTGATGTGACTTCGGTCCCCAGAAACACGATGCGGTCTAGGAGGAGCCTCGACCACACATCAAGCGCACGCTCGCCACGGTGGGTCTGTTCATAGACATGAGGCAGGGGGAGGAGAGCGTGGGGTTCGAGGCGGTGCATCAGCTTCCAATTCCGTGTGGTGGGCCGCAGTTCGGGTCCCAGGACACCATTCTAGTCACGCCGGCGTGGACTTGCAGGGTCTGCCATCGCCCTGTTCCTCTCTATCGGTACGCCAGTCGGGGTTCTTGAGTGAGGATTCTGTCTCTAGTTTCGGCAGTGGACCTGTCGAGCAGTTGTTCGTCTGACAGAAGAGGGCCATCTGTTGATAGCTCTGTCGTGATGGACTCGGCTCGTGCGGTTCGTCCGTCTAGTGGTCGTGATTGCAGTTGCTGTGATCGTGATCATGGTCCTCGGAGTGGTCATGATCGTGCCCTACGTTCTCGGGGTCGACGGCAATGCTCTTGGGCTCCTCGGGAGGTCGAGGGTCGACTTCGGTGACGTTGGCCTTTTCGAGCATCAACTCTTCGGCCTGGTCTTCTCGCAAGCGACCTCGGAGGTCATCCATCCCACCTTGTCTCTGCAGCAAGCTGCGAATGGCCGCTGGCTGCTGGCCCAGTTGTTCGGCCATGGTCTCAATGTGATTGTCCACCTGTTCATCGCTGACCTCGATGTTCGCGCTGTCAGCGATGGCCTCCAGGATGAGCGCCCGGCGAACCGCAAAGGCTGCCTGGTCCAAGATCTCGTTCTGATGCTCCTCGTTTAGGTCTGCCAGTCGCGCTTGGGGGGCTGGAAGACCCTGCCGGGCCATCATGCGCAGATTTTCCTGGAGTAGGGCTTCTCCCTGACCCCGAACGAGCCCTTGCGGGATTTCGAATGGGTTGAGCTCAATCAGCTTTTCAATGGCAAAGCGTGATGCGCGCCGCTTGGTGTGGTCCTTGAGGTGCCCTTCCATGCGGGACTGGGTGTCCTCACGAAGCGCCTCTAGGGAGTCAAAGCCCACGTCGGCCGCGAACTCATCGTCGAGCTCGGGTCGCTTGTGAGTCTTGATCTCGTTTACCTCAAGATGGAGTGTGGGTTGGACCTTCTCCCAGACCTCCCCCACTGTGCCAGGAGGAACCTCCACCCCTTCGTCGGTTCGGCTGTCGCCTACCTTCATTCCGTTGACCAGCGAGCCCAACCAGTCAGCAACCGGAATCCCCATGGGTTGTCCCACGGCGACCATCAAGCTCTCGAGGCTGTACGGGTCCTGGCCGTCGGCCTCCAAGCGTGCGTTGAGGAGCACGAGGTCGCCATTGGCGGCGACGTGCCCTTCCTCGGCAGCTTCTACGATGGCGTTCTGATCGAGCATGGCTTCGATCTGTTGGTCGATCTGCTCGTCGGGTACTTCGGCGCGCTCCCACTCGACGTCGATGCCTTCCCAGGTGTCTAGCTCTACCTTCGGCTGGATCTCGATGGTGACCGAGAAGCTGTACTCCTCGCCTGGTCGCAAGGTGGTCTTCTCGATGATGGGCTGGCTGACCGGTGAGAGCTCGTGCTCCTTGATGGCCTCTTCAAAGGCCTCGGAGATCAGCTGGCCCGAGACCTCGCCCTCCACATGTCGGCTGTAGCGCTTCTCCAGAAGCTTCCGTGGCACTTTGCCTGGCCGGAAGCCCTTCATGCGTACTTCGCGGCTTAGATTGCGATAGGCCTCGTCGAGTGACGCTGTGACGCGCTCGCTCTCAACGACAACCGAGATCTTCTTTTGGACCGTGTTGAGGTCTTCGACCTGAAATTCCATGGGCCTGGCCTCCTGGGAGCCGCGTTGGTGCTGGTGCGAGAAGGGGGACTCGAACCCCCACGGGTTTCCCCACCAGATCCTAAGTCTGGCGCGTCTACCAATTCCGCCATTCTCGCTGGAATCCGCTTCTGGACGGCTTCCGGGTTCTGTAGACAGCGAACCGCTGACCGGAGAGTGTCCAGTCAGCGGTTCACGTCGGTTTGGTGAGCCCAGGAGGAATCGAACCTCCAACCTGCGGATTAAGAGTCCGATGCTCTGCCAGTTGAGCTATGGGCCCAGTTCGATGCTTTTGTTCTATCGAAGAGCGAAGTCTCCCCGGACGTGTCTTGTTGGCGCGCCCGGCAGGATTCGAACCTGCGACCAACGGGTTCGAAGCCCGGTACTCTATCCAGCTGAGCTACGGGCGCTCAGTTTCCGGGCCCGAAAGTACTCATGCCCCGTAGGGGTGTCAAGAGGGCACTGAGGCCGCATTTGCGCTGGTTGGTCGAAGCCCCATGTCGTCGGCAACCGTTCCAGGGGTGGAATGGGGTGAGTGAGGGGACTTGAACCCCCGACAGCCGGAACCACAATCCGGTGCTCTACCAACTGAGCTACACCCACCATGTCACTCCGCAGTAACCCGGAGAGAGCCTGGCGCGCCAGGCAGGACTCGAACCTGCGGCCCACGGCTTAGAAGGCCGTTGCTCTATCCAGCTGAGCTACTGGCGCCAAGCTT
>MDTE01184102.1_pt1 | contig 15548 bp, 12 predicted proteins | sample 811231 | NCBI WGS metagenome assembly MDTE01 (sample SAMN05326651, study PRJNA326480) | marine metagenome | isolation source: seawater | place: Indian Ocean: Red Sea | collected 2010 | reverse complement strand
TTGTTACCACTTTGTTACCACTTTGTTACCACTTGTAGCCGACCGAACACGACCTAAATCGGCAACCAAAGTGCTCTAAGGTCTTGTTCAGTCGTCCTCGGTCGTGTTCGGGCCCCTGCCCTTGTGGACTGAAAATCCGTAGTGCTCGGTGGTTCGATTCCTCCCCTGGCCACCAAGTAAAACTCCTTGGTAATCCTTGCCTTAAGACCGTGGTACCCGACTGAACTCCATCGGGTTTGGTTGCTGGCCTTGTCCGCCACTCATACCAAGCACGGACTGCCGGTCTAGTGTACTGATAGTGAGGGCCGATCTTCGAGCACGGCCATGAAGCTCGTATTGCTTCCGGGGTCGAAAGGGGTGGTTGGTTGGTCGTTCTCGGTGATGACTTTGAGTGCCAGGGAGAGAATCCCGTAGGATAGCGTCGACATCAGTCATTGGTTTCCGGAGGTACGGCGATGGCCGCATACGATGTTCTGTTCCAACCACTCCAAATCAAAAACGTCACCATACCCAATCGTTTTGCCAGTTCCAGTCATCAACCGGGCTATACCGCCAACGGGTTGATTACCGAGCGCGGTATTCGCTACGAGGTGGAGAAGGCCAAGGGCGGCGTCGGTCTGTTGCAGTTTGCCGGCGGCACTACGGTGTCGGTCGAAAACACCTATGGCTACGGGCAGGTAAACGGCACGACTGACGAGGTTGTTCCAATGCTGCGCCGGGTGGCTGACGACATTCACCGTCACGGCGCGGTCTGCATGGTTCAGATCACCCACGGCGGCCGGCGCGATCGTTACGACACGTCTGTCTGGGTTCCCCCGTTCGGTCCGTCGTTCAGCCGTGAGCTGCTGCATCGTTCCTTTGCCGCTGAAATGGAAGCACACGATATGGCCCGGGCGACCAGAGGCTACGCAGACACGGCGCGTCGTGTCCGCGAAGCTGGGGTGGACGGGGTTGAGATCAGCTGTTTGGGTGCGTCGTTGGTCGGTCAGTTCTGGTCGCCCCTCACCAATCAACGCAGCGACCGTTACGGTGGTTCTTTGCAGAATCGCATGCGCTTTGGGATTGAAGTGCTGGAAGCAGTCCGCGCGGAGGTGGGCGAGGATTTCGTACTCGGCATCCGCGTTTCGGGTGACGAAATTGTCGATGGAGGGTTGAGCCAGAGCGAATGCATCGAGATTACCAGACACTACGCAGCCGCCGGTCTGGCCGACTACATCAGTGTCATCGGCGGTCACCCATCCGACTACATGACCTATCACGACGCATTTCCCAGCATGCACATGCGAAATGCCCCCTACGTGAAGCTGGCGGGCGCGGTCAAAGATGCGATTGACGTGCCGGTGCTGCATGCCACCCGTATCACCGATGCGGCCACCGCCGCCTACGCAGTGGAAGAGGGGTTCGTTGACCTGGTTGGCATGACTCGAGCATTCATTGCCGACCCGCATTACGTGCGCAAGCTGCGCGACGGCCGGGAGACCCAGATCCGGCCCTGTGTCGGTGCCACCTACTGTCTCGACCGGGTGATGGTCGGAGCCGAGGCCTTGTGTATGCACAACGTTGCCACCAGCCGTGAAGAGTTTCTCGACCACGACATCCAGCCCGCTGCCGCTGTACGAAAACGGGTCGTGGTAGTTGGCGGTGGACCGGCCGGACTCGAAGCGGCTCGGGTAGCGTCAGCTCGGGGCCATGACGTGACCCTGCTCGAGGCTGCCAGCACTCTTGGCGGACAGCTGGTGCTCGCATCGAAGTCGACATGGCGAAAAGACCTCAAAGGGATTGTCGACTGGTATGTCTCGGAGGTCGAGCGCTTAAGCGTTACGCTTCGGCTCAACCAGCTGGCTGAAGCCGAGGACGTCCTGCGCCTCAATCCCGATGTGATTTTTATCGCCACCGGCGGCTTACCGGATGTCGGCTCGTTCAAAGGCGCGGCGCTTGCCACGACCACCTGGGACATCCTCTCCGGTCAAAGCGAAGGCGCCGAGGAGGTGCTCGTGTTCGAGGAGACCGGCACCGATGGCGCTCTGGTCTGCGCGCAGGAGCTCAGCCGTGCCGGCTCGCGGGTGGAGCTCGTGACCCCTGATCGAACCGCTGGAGCCGACATCGGTTTGATCAGCGCCGCCGCGCACATGAAGGAGCTCTATCAGTGCGGCGTCACCATAACCACCGACCAGCGGTTGACGGAGGTACGCAAGGTCGGCAACAAGCTCGTGGCGGTGCTGGTAAACGCCTACACCGGCGCGGTCGAGGAGAAACGGGTTGACCAGGTCATCGGTGACTTCGGTACCCGCCCCAACAGCGATCTCTATGAGCAGTTGAAGCCTGATTCCACAAATCTCGGCGAGCTCGATATCGCCGCCCTGCGCGACTACCGCGAGCAAGCCGTTGTCACCAACCAGAGCGGGCGTTACGCCCTCTACAAGATCGGTGACGCATGGTCCAGCCGAAATGTGCACGCGGCCATTTTCGATGCCGCACGCATCGCCCATCGGTTGTGAGTAGAGTCGTGCGAGCCCAGTGGGAATCGCCGGGCGCGCTGGTACGCTCTCTGCACCTGGGCTCACAGGCCCCGTCGTAAACGGTATGGATCTCCCCCTCCCGTAACGCAGCGCTGTAGTCGTCGTACCCTTCCCGCCACTCCAGGCGGCTGACGGTCGCGGTTTTCTGACCGTCGATGATCTGAGCAATCAGCTCGGGTTGGGTTGACCATTGCACGCGATGTTCAAGCTTTCGTACCACGCTGATGCCCCAAGGTGTTGGCGACCCGTTTCGCAGTGGATTTGCGCCCCGGTCGACTCAGGTTGAGATGATTCTCTCTACGATCACTCAATCGACTCATCAAGGATCGGTAGGCTGAGGCGTGAAAGATACTCACCGCCGTGAAACACAAACTGCGACGCAACCCGAAAATCCGTGGCGCGTGCATCAAAGGGCTCCATTGGGCAGTGGGGATTTCGCTCGTGAGTCGGGAAATCGCTGCCGGTCACTTCCAGGCGAATTCGGTGACCCACTTGAAAGCAGTTTGCAATAGGTGAGAGCCGCAGCTTGAGTTCCACGACGGCACCACTCGCCACCTCCACCCTTTCAATCGCATCACACAGACCGATTGCACGCCCGTCCGCAGAGACGTCCACAAGCCGCACCACGAAGTCTGCGCTCGGCACATTGGCAGCAACGTGCAGACACACCTCCGGATAGCCAGCCAACGTCAGAGGCTCATGCAACGGTTCGGAGCTAAAAACCAACACGTCGTTGCGAAACTCCTCGGGGCGCTGGTCAGCGGCGCCCGCCGGCGCCACGGCTGGGTTGTCTGCCCCGCGGCCGCCGAGACTTGCGACCGGAGCGTGCGGATTGGCTGGAAAACCATCGACCGTTCGCGAGTGTTGCGGTCTCTCGCGAGTGAGTTGACCGGTGCCATTGAGGGATGCGGCGCGGCCATCGCTGTGCAGATAGAAGGTGTTCGTTTCATGGCTCGGTGGTGGCCAGCTTGGCGAGTACAGCCATCGATTGCTGCCGAGCACAAACAACCGCACCGCTGGCTCAGCGTCGAGACCGTTTTCGATGCCGCGCAACCAGCGTTCGAAGAACCGACATTGGAGCTCGTCGATGGTACTGGCAGCTGCTTCACCAAAGTCGAACTCGCCCACCTGTCTGACCCAGGGCATATGCACCCACGGCCCTACCAACAGCATCTGTGGCGCTCGACCCTGCGCCGCCAACGCGGCGTAGTTGTCCAGCGTGGGTTCGAGGAACAGGTCATACCAACCGGCGATGTGCAAAGCAGGAGCCGAAATGTCGCTATAGCGCTCCATCGGCGAGTGCGCACGCCAATAGTCGTCGTAGTCGCGGTGGGACAACCAATCGTGAAGATAAGGCACATAACGCAGCAGATGAGCCGGCACTGCTTCGCGCAACGGCAGTGTGGCGTGAAACTCAGGCGCATCCGCAAGCAGCGCGTCGAACTCGTCAGCAGCCTGCACATCGCCGGCGCGCAACGCCTGATCCCGACCAAGGCCGGCCACCCAGGTCAAGATAAAGGAGAGCTTCAAGACGCCGTTTCGATACGTCCATCCGTCGCAATAGCTGGAACCAGTCATCGCCGGCACCATCGCCTTGAGTGTCTGCGACTCGAGCGCCGCGAGCATTTGCGTCGCACCGGGGTAAGAAAATCCGAACATACCGACAGAGCCATCACACCACGGTTGGCGCGCAATCCATTCGATCGTCTCGGCGCCATCATTGGCTTCATTCGCGAACGGCTCGAACTCGCCCTCGGACAGCCATCGCCCGCGTACGTCTTGTGAAACTACGGCGAATCCCTTCGCCACGTACCATGCCGGGTGCGCATAAGCCTGACTCTCCACATCCCGCTTGTCGTAGGGTGTGCGCAGCAACAGGGCGGGAGCTGGCTCTTGCCCCACAGGTCGATAAACATCGGTAGCCAGCACCGTTCCGTCCGACATCGGCACACCGATATCAAGCTCCATCTTTAAGCCTGGAATCTCGACGGTTTCAGTCATGGCGTGCCCCTCCCGAACCAGCCAATGAGTTTGTCTGGTCGATGGTGCTGCCCAGGACACTGAAGGTCCAGTCCACCGCCACCTTAAGCCGGTTGCAGCGCAGTACCTGGAAGCCACAACCCGAGACCAGGTAGATTCGCGCTGGCTGACGCGACATTGCGTCGGCGCACCGAATTGTGGTGCAGTAGATCGACCAGGAGCAGTCGAGGTACAGAGCCGTGCAAAATCCCTATTCGGCTGTAACCGACGATGTGATCGGGCGAATGACCGCGGAAACCTCGCAGGCGCGAGGTCTACCCAACGAAGCCTTTACGAGTGCCGAATTTCTCGAACTCGAACTGAAGCACGCTTTCCCACGCACCTGGGTGTTCGCCGACGTACTCAGCGACGTACCGAATCCCGGTGACGTCAAACCCATCGAAGTCGCGGGCCGTGCGCTTTTCATGGCGACCGGCGACGATGGCAAAACACGTGTGTTTCACAACGTGTGCCCACACCGCGGCGCACGGCTGGTGATCGATCGGGCAGAGACAGCTCAGAGCCTGGTCTGTCCCTATCACGCCTGGGCATTTACGTTGACGGGCAAACTCAAGGGTCGCCCCCACTTCCATGGCCCCGAACAGCACGATCGGTCGGGGGACGACAATGTATGCCTTTTCGAAGTTCGCTCCAGCGCCTGGAACGACTGGCTGTTCGTCAACCTCGACGGTGAAGCACCTGACTTCGAGACGTACATGGGCCCACTGATGCGCCGGTATCAGGATTGGAATCTGGGTGCGTTTCGCTTAGGGCACTATCAACCGTACACGTTTCATTGCAACTGGAAGCTCGCCATCGAGAACTTCTTCGACAACTACCACGTGTTCAGGGTGCACCCCGATCTGATTGCAATGCAGAACATGGCGGACAACCGCGGTATGACCATCGACGGCCACCACATGTTCAATTATCCGACCATGGCGGGTGAAGGCAGGGGACTCAAGGTCGATCCCGATGGTGCACAGTTGCCCGATGTCGCCGGCCTCTCTCCCGACATCAGTCGCCAGATGCGTTACTGCACATTGTTTCCGAACTCGGCAATGACGCTGTTCTCGAGCAACGTACAGTTTCTGAGCTTCGAGCCCGTGGGTGTCGATAAGACTGTCATGCACATGTGGTTCTATTTCGTCGAAGACGCCGCGCACAACGAACAGCATCGTGCCGGCAGGGAGGCACTGCTGTCGGACTGGTCCGCGCTCAATGCAGAGGACATCGGAATCTGCGCTCGGCTACAGCAAGGACGATCCTGTGATGCCTATGACGGTGGACGGTTCTCTCCGTTCTGGGATGCGGGAACCCTGCACTTTCACCGTCAGGTTGCCGAGGCGGTGCGGGGCATCGGTGACTTCTCGCGTTGAGCGAAAACCTTGGCCGGGAGAAGGGGTCAGGTCTTGCATTGCGACATTTAGCCGAGAAGCGATATGCCGTAGTGCAAGACCTGACCCCCGCGACGGAAGAGTGGACATGACCGTCAACCTCGCTGTGATTTTTTGCGGTTGAGAATTGTTTCGATCGCGTCGATGGCTGACGACTTCCGCGACTTCGTGCCCGCAAATCCGGTACGCTTCTGGGGCGAGAGCAACCCGGCGTTCTTCAAGGGGACCGTCATCCAAGAGCAGGCAGCGGCCGAGCTGGCTCGTATTCGTCAAGCCTAGGCCAGTGGAGGAACCCATGCGGATAAGAAGCATCTCCGTTTACCAGGTCGACGTGCCGTTGCGCCACGGCGACTACAAAATCTCCGGCGGCCGCACGGTGTCCACCCTGGATACCACGATCGTCGAAATCGAGACCGATGACGGGACGGTAGGTGTCGGAGAAAGCTGTCCGTTCGGCGCGGCTTACGACCCGGTGTTCGCAGACGGGATTCGCGCGGCAGTCACATTGCTTGCACCGGCGCTCATCGGTGCAGACCCGCGCGAGGTCAAGCGCGCCAATGCGCTCATGGATGCGACCCTGAAGGGCAACGCCTATGCGAAAAGCGCCATCGACATTGCGTGCTGGGACATTCTCGGTAAGTCCACCGGTCTGCCCGTGTATATCCTGTTAGGTGGGTTGTTGACCGAACAGGTACGAACCAACTCGAGCATCCCCGGTGGTTCAATTGACGACATGGTCGACAACCTGCGCCGCAGCCGCGACACAGGACTCCGGTTGCACTCGGCCAAACTCTCCGGCGACGCACCAACAGACGTCGAGCGGGCGCGGGCGCTCGCGGAGGTTTGCGACGCGACCGACATACTCACGTTCGACGCGAACGGTGGCATGACCACCCACAGCGCCATTCGTTTCGTCAACGCGGTGCGAGACCTGGACCTCTACTTCGAACAGCCGTGCGCCGAGTATCAGGACTTCCTGACCGTTCGCCAGCACTGTCCGCACCCGATGATCCTCGACGAGTCCGGCACCAGTATGCGAGCGATTGCCGAGGCCAAGGCCGACGGCGCTTGTGACGTGGTCAAATTCAAGATCTCCAGACTCGGTGGACTCACGAATTCGCGCTTGGTCAGAGATTTCTGTGTGTCACTCGGCCTCGGCGTCTGGATCCAGGACGCGGGCGGTAGCGATCTGTCGAGTGCGGCGATCGCCCACCTCGCACACTCGACCCTACCGTCCGCCCTGCTCGGTGGTTTGTCTCAGGGGGTCTTTACCGACCTGAGTGTGGCAACGGGCGCGCCGCGATGTGAAGGCGGTTACATGACCGCCAACAAAAACCCGGGGCTCGGTGTCGAATTGCGGCGTGACATTTGCGCTGAACCAGTTGCTTGCTACCGGTGAGTCGGGTGGCGCCGTCCCTATCGCATCGACTCGATCACCAGTTGTTGAAAACCGTGTGATTCACCCTCCCAGTACGGAGAAAACACACCACCGTCCATGGCCCGCGATGCTCGCCCTCGCTGTAGCGTCTCGCAGACTCCAATGTCTTCCTCGTTCACTTCTGTCCAAAAATCGAGTGTGCGCATCCTGGCCTCGTCGTAGCGTGTGTCATTCTCAGCTTCCTTGGCGAAGCAAAGATGCCAACGTTGCTCGGTGAGAGCGGCACTTCTTGGATAGTCGATAATGCTGACCACGCCACCTGGCTCTACGAACACGATCAAGTTGGGGAATTGAAAGAAGTACTCCAGACGATGCGACCAGATATCCGGTTGTCCCGTGATCCGGGGTAGACCGAATGTCTCGATCTCAGTCTCCGGGGGCAGGTCCAGATGAGACGTGAAAAATGTTCCATTCTGGAACTTCGTCCGCGTCGCGTCGGCGGCGTCGCGATCGCTCTTGTAGACAGACGCGTATCGATTGACTAGACCTGGATGCACCCAATGGGTGTGATAAGTTTCCAGAAAGTTTTCTGCCACGTTTTTCCAGTTCGACCGAAACGAGAACTCACGCACCGCGCCAACCGAGATTTTCGAAAAGTCGTAGCCCTGCAAGTGTTCGATCAATCCGCTCGCGTACGTCTCGAAGGGCGGCGCCCCACCATCCAGATTGACAAAAAACCAGTCATGCCAGGCGACCAGCCGGACGGGCTTCAATCCAAGCGAGCTTTTATCCAGCCCGCTGCCTTCAAAACCAACGTTGTTGCCGCCGAAGTGTGGCGTAGCCCGCAGCTCGCCGGTCAGCTCGTAGGTCCAGCGGTGATAGGGGCAGGCAATGACACTGGCCGCTTTGCAGGGTTTGTCCAGCACGATGTTGCCGCGATGCCGACAGACATTGTGAAAAGCGCGCACCTGGTGATCGTTTCCGCGAACCAACAACAGCGGGGCGCCCGGGAGCTCCACCGGCATGGCGTCACCCGGATTCGGAATATCCAGACCGAATCCTGCACACATCCACGTTCGCGCGAACAAGCGCTCACATTCGAGCGCGTAGAACTCGTCGCTCGAGAACGCAGGCCCAGGTAAACCGCTTGCAGCAGCGGTTGGACGAGTCAGGGCATCGAGTGCCTTCTTACCAAGCAGCGTTTCCAACTTCTCTGAGCTCATCAGCCTTCCCGCTTCTCAACTGCGCTTCGACTTCGGCGCTGGTCGCCAATAGTCCGCCTGTTCACCACTCCACGCGTGCTCACCACTCGCGGTGCCGACCCCGAGTGCGCCGCGTCCAAAACCAGCAGGCATCCAAAACTCGGCATCGGCATCCTTGATCCAGGCATGCTCAGAATCGAACTGTGGGTTCTCAAAAGCTTCGCCGGCCGCGTCGCGACTGAGATAGAAGTAGTACATCCCGTAGCCAGGTGCAGCGACTTGAGAGTGATACACGCCGTCGAGAATTTTGACGGTGTCGGCATGGGAGATTCGATACACCTCGTCGCCGAGCTCGGCGTGGCCATAGCCCTGACGTGCGGTGAAACGGTAGTGATAAATCTCCGGCTGGGGGTGTCGGTGGGCTGGGTAGCTGGACCATCGTCCTGGCAGCGTGACGACTTCTCCTAGATCGAGCTCCATGCGCCCGGTGGTCTTGCCGTCGGTCCGCAAGCTCGAAGGCAGCAAAACCGTTCGAACCAAACGCAGACAAGCGTTGTCGGCTTGGTCTTTGCCACGCAGCTCAACCGGTATGTCCTCTGGCGCGACGACCTCGGTTGCGAACCCCTGCTGGTTGGGGCAGGTGAATACACAGAACTCCACATCAGCATCACAATGCACTCGAATCCGGGTGCCTGCGCAAACATGGAGGCAGTACGGGCCGTCGTCAAACAGCCTGTCGCGCGAGAACTCGATGTCACGGTCTTCCAGTTCAAAGCGACCGTGCCCCGACATCAGCAGCAGCGCAGTCTCGTCCTCTGCGGTAATTTCAGCGTCGCTACCCGCCACCAGGCGCCAGATCGCGAAACCGATGCCGGTGTTGGCAACCGGTTCATCGTGTTTCGTAACCGAAGTCCAGCCAGCTGGGAATCCGTTGTCAGGTGGCTTGATCAGCACATCACTCACCGCACGCTCCTTACACTGCACAACCCGTTTTGAGTCCTTCGTACACCGCCTCCTCGGCGGTTCTGGCGGCAAGACAGTCGCCCGCCAGATGCACTTCGATGGCCGAGTCCTGCAAGGCGAACTCGAGCTCCCGACGCGACTCATTGCCAAGCGCAGTCACCAGCGTGTCTACGTCGTCTAATACAAGAGCTTCTCGGCTGGCTGAGTGCTCGAAATAGACTGCGCTCTCATTCGCACCGTAGAGATGTGCATACGGTATCACCTCTACGCCGACACGATGCAGAGCCCCGACCCAGGCATCACGCACATAGGACTGTAGTGTTTGTCCCGCCATATAACCGTCTACCGCAAGACGCACCTGGCAGCCATTGCGTGCCAGCATCTCCGCCACCCCCATGCCGATCCAATCACAGGCCCAGTCCGCCACCACTACCCGCGAGCCTATGTTCACCTCGTCTCTCAAAACCTGCCAGGCGTTCACGACATGCGCGCCTTCCGACCGGCCGGGTGCAAGCGCTCGAGGTGTTGCACCGGTTGCGATGATGACGGCGTCAGGGGCCGCGCGCGTGATCGTGCTCCGGTCCACGCTGGAGCCGGTGCGGACATCAACACCGGCCAACTCACATTCCCGAGTGAGATTGCTGACAATGCCGCCGAACTCGCCTCGCCTCGGTAAACGTTGGGCCAACAGAGCTTGGCCGCCGAGGTGTTTCTCTCGTTCGTGCAGGGTAACCCGGTGCCCGCGTGCCGCAGCGACTGCCGCCGCCTTCAGACCGGCCGGCCCGCCGCCGACCACCATGACCTGTCGCACGCGTGATGCCACCGGCAGGGTCTCGAACTCGAGCTCGCGACCGGTCTCCGGGTGTTGAATGCACGACAGCGGATAACCTTCGTGGCGGTGCCCGATACAGGCCTGGTTACAGCCAATGCAGATGCGGATATCGCTCGTTTTTCCGTCACGGGCCTTGTTGGGAAGCTCCGGATCACAGATGAGAGCACGCACCATGCCGACCGCGTCAGCCTGGTCGTTTGCGAGCATCTCCTCCGCCACGCTCACCTGGTTGACTCTTCCCGCCGCCAGCACTGGAAGCTCGACCCGGCGCTTGACCCTCTCGGCATAAGCCGCGACCGGCGCTTGTTCCCCTCCCATGGGCTCGATTAATCGGTACGAACTACCGACGGTGGTGGTCGAGCCAGACGTGATATCGAAAAAGTCGAGACCGCCACTGGCTTCGAGTGCCGCGCAAATGTCGGGCACTTCCTCGGATTTGAGTCCGGTGTCGTGATGTTCATCGCCGGAGATCCGCAAACCGACGACGAAGTCGTTCCCCACTCGCGCTCTCACCGCGGTCACGATTTCGCGAACGAACCTCAGACGGTTATCGAGCGAACCCCCATAGGCGTCCGTTCGCAAATTACCAGCCGAGCTCAAGAATTGCCCCGGCAGATAACCGTGACTGGCGACAATCTGGACGCCGTCCAACCCGGCCTCTTGCATTCGCGCCGCACCTTGCGCGTAGCAGTCCACCACTTGCTCGATATCACCCACCGACATCTCGCGCGGCAAGGTGTGAAATCGGTCGTTCGGCAGTGCCGACGGGGCCAGCGCGACCGGTCGCGTCCCACCAGGCCCCTTGGCCATCTCACGGCCGGGGTGAAAGATTTGGCCGAACACGTGGCAATCGAGTTGATGCAAGGCGTCGGCCAGACGCGCGAATCCGGGAATGTAATCATCGGCATAGATTCGCAGCGACCCGGCAGACAGAATCGCGCTTGGATCGACATGCGCAATTTCCGTCACGATAAGCGCCACGCCGCCCTTAGCGCGGGCTGAGTAGTAGGCAATTTGGTGTGCGCCTGGCGCGTTGTGCTCCGACAGTCCGTTGCCATGTCCGGGGCAAAAAAATCGGTTCTTGAGCTGGACGGCACCGACAGTGAGCGGCGTAAAAAGCTTTGGGTAGCGCACTATGCTGACTTCCTTGATTGCACCTGTTTACCTTACAGCGATTCGGTTCGGGATCGCATACACTTCCGTGGAACTTCCCGGGGCGTAACCTGATGTCGGACTCCCGTTTTGACGTTCTGGAATCCGTTGATGTGGCGCCGCTGTTCGCTGGCGACGATGTCGGGCGTCGGGCCTGCGGTGAAGAGATGTTGCAGGCATTCGTCCGAAGCAACGGCTTTGTTGCCCGTCACTTTCCGCATGCGGAGTCGATAGACGAACAGGTGACGTCGGTGCTCGACTTCTTCAGCCTGCCAGAGAAACAGCGCATGTGTCTCGCGACGCGTCGCTACCGGCCCGACGCGAGCCACTGTTACCGCGGCTTCTTTCCTCTGCCCCGCGAGCGCGGCTGGGCGCACAACGAGATTTTCGATTTCGGGCCAGCCAAAGTCTCACGCGCACCCACGGCGCACCCGGTCAAGGTTTTCCTCGAAGAAAGCAACCAGTGGCCGTCTCGCGAACCGCATCCGGGTTGGCGCAACGAAGCCGAAGCGCTGTACGTGGCATTGCGAAACACAGCCGCGACCATCATGCGGGAACTGGCCGTCGCTTTGGACGGGGAGGCAGAAAGCTTCATGGTCAGGTTCGCTGACGACAACGGCACGCTTCGCATTCTTCACTACCCGTCTCCGCCCGAGGATTTCGTCGCCGCCGACGGAGATTCTCTTCCCGAGCGTGTCGACGTCGCGGGTCGGCGCATCATCACCCGCAGGCATGTCGATGCCTGTGCGCTGTCGGTGTTGTGGCAGGACGCTGTCGGCGGTCTGCAGTACGAAGACCGTGATGGCAGCTGGCAGGAAGTGCCGGCCGGTGGAGGCCGTCTGTCCGTGCACGCAGGCAGCGCGCTGGAGTTGATGAGCGGCGGGCGCATCGTCAGCACGCCTCACAGGGTAGTCGGTACGGGCCAGGACCGATGCTCGATGGGATTCTTCCTGGAGCCGATGTTCTCGGCAACCATCACGACAACGGCGAGCGGCGAGTGCATTACCTACGCGGACCACATGAAGGACGATTTCGCCGACCTCGAGGTCTATGCGTCAGTGATGGGCGATTCGGTAGTCTGAAGCAGATCCGCAAGCGAACTGCACGCAACACCGCGCCAAGTCGTTGCTCGGCGATGACAGTCATGGACTCGTAGTGATTCGCTCCCCACTCGCGTGCCGCGCGGCCGCTTGGTCGCTGGTAGGCCGATACTCTTCCGGCTCCCTACCAAAGACCTGCGCGGCTTCCAAGACCGGCGCCGCGCAGAGTCCGAATTGATCGTAGTGGACTGCACAACCGGACATCGCTGAGCTGGCCACCAGTGATGACAACCCTCGACGACTACGGTGTCACGGTCGACACATCAGAACCGATCGGGTCGAAACGCCGCGATGTCAAAGGGCAGCGGTCGCCCCGAAACCAGATCGCTGACAATCTCCGCGGTGATCGCGCTGAGCGTCAAGCCGAGATGACCATGACCGAAACCAAAGAAAACGTTGCCGAACACAGGTGAACGACTGATGACAGGTCGCGAGTCCGGCAGCGAGAAACCGGACCGCCCACGGCAACGAGCGGTGCCAGTGCGACGCCGGCAGTCGCAACGGACTCCGATCACTGCCGCGCATCCAAGGCAAGCGTTTCCACATTTCCGGGGATCGAGTACGGCATCAATGCCGTGGTACTGATAGAGCCAGCGTTGCCAAACGATGTCGCCGTGCCCGGGACCCGTGGATCGAACAAAGTGACACCATGCCCGTCGTTCAAGAGTTTCAACGCCGTGCACAAACCAACGACGCCGGCTCCAATCACGCTGACGTGGTGTTGCGTGCTTGTTGGATTCGAAGTCACGGGCCGATTTGACATCACCGGCGATTCAAGCGAGGTGGGTCAGTAACATTATACTCTGCCCACGCGCACAACAGACTACCGGGGACGTGTCAGTGACGGGAAACGTTGAATCTCGAATTCGATTGGCAGTCGACATCGGCGGCACTTTTACCGATGTCGTCCTGGAGTGTCACGGGCGACGCTACATCTCCAAGGTTCTGACGACCTCACGCGCGCCTGATGACGGCGTGATGCAGGGCGTCGACGATGTGCTGGCACGCTCGGGTCGTGAAGTGGCCGATCTCGATCTCGTTTTGCACGGCACCACACTTGCGACCAACGCCATCATCGAGCGCAAAGGGGCAAATACCGGCCTGGTCACTACCGAAGGGTTTCGCGACGTGCTCGAAATCGGCTACGAGAGCCGCTATGACCAGTACGACATCATGGACGATAGGAAAAACAAAAGCCCACTCGAGCGCTCTGCACAAGTATCGCGTCGGTTGTGCGCAGCACCTGGAGAGGACCGCAGCTGCCTTGATTCGTATCCGCTCCGGCGGTGTGGCCAACGGCTGACGACTCACCAGGGTGCTGCCCGACACGCTTGGTCGCTTGTGGCCTACGCTGGGAGCATACAGTCGAGCGAGATCCCCTCAGCTCGGTTGAACTGTGATATCTGCGACTAGGTTGTTTCGCACTCAGCGCACAGATGCCGCAGGCGGTGCTCGGGCACCGGTGTACTCGAGGAGTCGGCGAATCAGCGCCGGCTCAGTGATGGCGGCGATAACCCGAACCCCTCCCCCACACCGGGGACATTGACTGATTTCGATTTGGAAGACTCGGCGAAGACGCTGCATCCAACTCATCGATGCTCCGCTCAGCGTCGGTGGGCTGTCGTGAGCGCACTTGGGATTGTCATCACACGCTGGGGTGTGCGACGTGCGTTTGACAATGTGGTGGCGATGTTTGGCATTCGGCGCGAACAGACCATGGTAGCGCACCAGATGAACACGTGGACGCGGTACTAGAGCGGCAAGTCGGGCCATGAAGTCGATCGGCTCGAACAACACATGAGTGGTGCCGTTCGAGAACGGTCGTTTGAGTTCGTGGACGACCAGGCCGTCACCGTCGATAGAGAGTCGGTCCAAGGCAATGGGACCTCGGGCCACATAGCGGCACAGGTGTTCGAGTTTGTCTCGTTCATGCGCTTCACACACGACGGCTGCGTTGAGGGAGAAGCCATCGCGCGCGGCGGTCAATGGCTTGGGAGAGGAAGTGTCAACCCGCACGGCCTCGCGATGATGCAAGGTCATTGTCTTGTGCCCTGCCAGAGGGCCTGTGGCAATGCGATAGCTCACCGATGCGCTTGCGAGTTGTTCGAGAGTGGTGTCGGGCTGAATGGCGCGCAGATGATGTTCGAGATTCTGTGCTTGATGGCTGAGAACCTTGGTCGTCGCGAAAAAAGCTGAAGCTCGCGTTCTCGACGAAAAGGCGCTCCGTCAACCAACGCAGTTACGACTGTACCCTGGGTATGCGGTTTCCTGAGCGGACCGTGCAATAGGTTGCCAATCCCTTGGTTCAACCCAAGGCGAGCTAGTCGTTCGAAGAGGTATCACTGAGATACCTCTTTTGGCACTAAGATGTCCGCATGCAGCGCGGTAATCGTTCAACTCACGTCGCCAGCTGCGACGTGCTGGTCATCGGCTCGGGTGCGGCCGGGCTCTGCGCCGCCTTGGCGGCGAGCGCGCGCGGTTCGTCGGTCGTTGTCATCGAAAAGGACGATGTGATCGGTGGTACCTCCGCGCTCTCGGGTGCGGGCACCTGGGCGCCGTTGCATCCTCATCTGGAGGAGACCGGTGCAACTGATTCGCGCGAAGAGGTGCTCGAATACATACGCGCAGTCTCGCCGGAGCGCTGGCATAACGCAGAGCAGGCACGCTGGGAGGCATTCGTCGACCACGCCGGCCCGATGATTGGATTTCTCGAACAGTATTCGCCCCTTCGATTCAAACCGAACACTGAGCCCGATCCGTATGTCGAAGCGCCGGGCGGTAAACGCTTCGGCAGAATGCTCTCACCGCAACCGCTGTCACGCTGGCGACTCAAGACTTGGCGGCGCCGCATTCGTGGCCCGTCCTATGTGCCTTATCTCAACTACGGGGAACTGTGTGAAACGCCGTTTATGGTGCGGCCGTTGCGCGGCTTGTTGCGTCTGGCACCACGGCTGGTTTACCGGCTGCTGACGGGACAAGCGACCAT
>MDTE01020152.1_pt1 | contig 15548 bp, 8 predicted proteins | sample 811231 | NCBI WGS metagenome assembly MDTE01 (sample SAMN05326651, study PRJNA326480) | marine metagenome | isolation source: seawater | place: Indian Ocean: Red Sea | collected 2010 | reverse complement strand
TTTCAAAATAAACCTTAGCTCTCAGCTAAGGGATATCTTTTTGGATCTACTTCATGCATTATTGAAATTATCTTTTCAAAAACATCTTCTTTTGAGGGTTTAGAAAAGTAATCTCCATCTTCAGCATAAGGGGGCCTGTGTTCTTTTGCAGTTAATAATTCAGGAGGACTATCTAAAAGATTATATATATCTTGTTTTTTAAGAAGTTCCTGAAGTATATAAGATGATGCTCCTCCAGGTAAATCTTCATCAACTATTAACAATCTATTTGTTTTTGAAAGACTCTCTCTGATTCTTTTAGATTGATCAAAAGGAATTAAAGTTTGAAGATCAATTAATTCACAATTAATTCCAATTTTTTCTAGTTCATCCACTACAAAACTTACAATTCTAAGAGTTGATCCATATGAAACTATCGTAATGTCATTACCCTCTTTAATTATTTCTATTTCTCCAACAGGTAAGCAAAACTCTCCTAAGTTTTTTGGCATTTTTTCTTTAATCCTGTATGCATTTAAGGGTTCAACAACAATAGCTGGTTGATTACATTTCATTAGAGTATTATAAAAACCTGCAGCTTTAGTCATATTTCGAGGCACTAGAATAAGAATTCCTCTCAATAAATTTGTAAGTGCTCCCATTGGAGATCCAGAGTGCCAAATACCCTCTAAACGATGCCCTCTAGTCCTTATAATTAATGGGGCAATTTGTCTACCCACAGTCCGATAACTTAATGTAGCTAAATCATCGCTAAGAGTTTGTATGCAATATAAAATATAATCTAAATATTGTATCTCAGCAATTGGTCTTAGCCCTCGTAAAGCCATGCCAATTCCTTGTCCAATTATGGTGGATTCTCTTATGCCCGTATCAGAAACTCTTTCTGACCCATATTCCTCCTGCAATCCTTTAAGACCCTGGTTGACCCCACCTATTTTACCAGTATCTTCCCCAAAGATTAATAACCTATCGTATTTTTTTAAAAGCGCATCAAAATTATTTCTAAGAATTAAGCTTGCATCTGAAACTATAGAATCTTTATCATAAACAATAGGAATCTCATTTACTTCATTGGCTGAGTTTATACCCTCACTATAAAGGTTTGATGAATATTTTTTATTTAAAATTAATTTAAGATCATTTAACCATTTTTTAAACATTAATGTATCATTGTTTTTTTCAATAGTTAATTGATAGTTTATTTTTCTAGAGGCAGAAATAATGTCCTTATATAAAAGATCTGTTTTCTTGTTTAAATTAGTTAATATTTTAGATGAAATTTCATTACTTGAAATAGAAGGGATTTTTTCAACAAATTCATTGAGCTCTTTTCTCAATTTAATAATTGGTTTTTGATAATTTTTCCATGACCGAATTCTTGATTCTTTTACATCTTCCTTAATTTTTGATTCTAATTCAATCAAATTTTTTTCTTTTGAAATGCCATTTGTAAGAATCCATTCTTTCATTTTAAGATTACAATCAAATTTTTTTTCCCATTCCAATCTTTTTTTGGATTTATAGCGTTCATGCGAACCAGAAGTAGAATGACCTAATGGCTGAGTAAGCTCCGTAACATGGATTAGGCTAGGAACATGCTTTTCTCTTGCTAATTTAGAAGCATATTCATAGGTTTTAAGCAATTCAGCATAGTCCCATCCTTTAACAGTTAATATTTCAAAGCCATCCAACTTGTCATTTCTTTGAAATCCTTTCAAGACCTCTGAAATGCTTTCTTTTGTTGTTTGAAGCTTGTTATCAACAGAAATTCCGTATCCGTCATCCCATACACTAATAATCATTGGAACTTGAAGAACTCCAATAGCATTAATAGCCTCAAAAAAGACTCCTTCGCTAGTACTAGCATTTCCTATTGTGCCCCAAGCAATTTCATTTCCATTAGATGAAAAATTAGATGCATTCTTTATATTAAGATTTCTGTAAATTTTTGAAGCTTGAGCTAATCCAACCAATCTGGGCATTTGAGATGCTGTTGGAGATAAATCTGCACTATGATTAAATATGGTTTTTTGTGAAATCCAATTACCATTTTTATCAATATTCTCGGTCATAAAATGCGCTCCCATTTGTCGACCACCAGACATAGGTTCATAATTTAAATCTGGGTGTCCGTAAAGCGAAGCGAAAAATTTGTCTGAATCAAGTAAGCCTTGAGCCATCAAAAGTGTTTGATCTCGATAATAACCTGCGCGATAATCCCCTTTCTGAAAAAAATGATTAAGAACTACTTGAGGGAGTTCTTTACCATCACCAAATATTCCAAATTTACCTTTCCCATTTAAAACCTCTCTGCGGCCTAAAATACTACATTGCCTACTTAATATGACTAATTCATAATCCTGAATAACTTTTTTTTTGTAATCTGCAAAACTTAAAACATCGTTATTTTCTTTAATACTAGGCTTCATAGGGGGAAACAAATTTACAATATTTTAAAAACTTTTGAATTAATTAGAAAGTGAACTTTTAAAAGCTTGTTTAACTAAAACCACCTTCTTGAAAAAAGTGACATTAGTTGATCAGGATCAATCGATAAAATAAATCTTATTTTTTCTTCATACTTATCACGATTAATTTGCCAACCATTAGAGGAATAAAAAGGAAAATATAGTTGAAGATAATCAGGTATAAAATTTAACCCAATACCTGAATCAAAAAAACCTTTTGATGATGTACCTATATTTTTTATAACCCCAATATCAGAATACAATTCAACAAATTTCCACAACCCAATTGTAAAGTTTGAAGATAAAATATAGTTATTAGCTGATGAGGTTTTGAATTTTGATTTAAATCCACCTTCGGCCATAACAAATTGTTGACTGAAAACACCCTGTTCCTCTGATCTTCCGAAATAATTATAATTGAAAAGATAGTCTGTAGGACGGTTTAGATTATAATCAAAATAATTAGTTTTGGTTCGGTTATGCCAAAGAAACTTACCTATAAATAATCTAGCGCTAAATTGTCTACCACTTGGGAAAAGTTTTCTATAATCACTTGTTAAATCTATTTTACCGAATCCTTTAGACACTTCAAAATTAGTTTTAATTGTAAAATGTTTTACTGCTGTTTTATTGGAAAATAAATATTTTGCACTTAATACATTATAATTTGGATTCATTTCAGAATCTTTTAGATTTTCTCTAAAGACACTGTAATAAAACAAGCTAAAAACCTGTCCCTTATTTGAACGGAAGTCAGGAGTTCTTAAAAAAGTTGATATTCCAGGAAGTATTACTCTATACCTTGAATTTAACTTATAATGATAACTACTAGCATAAAGATTAATTTGAGTGCGATAATTTTTACTTTTTTCATTAAACAAATTAAGTTGCCCTTTTATTGCACCAACAATTGTTTCTTGATTAGTTGAGTACTCCGGCATAAGCTCAAAAGTAAATTTTTGCATTTTTATTCCTTTATTGTGAAACCTTGATCCGAAAGAAAAACCATCATAATAATTATAATTCATTATTGGATTATAGTATATCTGCTCTCTTTTTGGAGATTCATAGTCCTTGAAAAAATTAAACTGAATGGGTTTAATTTTTCTTTTAATATATCTCCAGTTATTACTTCTATTAATTTCAGGAAATCTTATACTTGGGTTAATAGATATATAATCAGAGTCAAGATATTTTAAGCTTATTGAAGTACTCTTGTTTTTTGGATCTATCCACCTTAAATCTACTAAACTATCATTTCTTAATTGACCAACAGTGTATGGAACAATTGATCCTTTTTTATTTAGGACCTGAATTAAAATATTATTTTCTTTAATTTCTAATTTTTCAATTGATAAGTCAAAAGACTCCCTTTTTCCTACATAATCATCAAAGAACCAATTAACATCTTTTTTGGTATTAGAAGAAATAGACTCTCTAAAAGATGATTTTTTTGGATTTTTCATGAATTTTCTAATTCCTTTCTTAACATTATTTTCACCTAAATATTCTTCTAGATATTTTAACCCTAAACCTACATTATATGGCGATGCAATTCGTTCATTAAACCTTGTAAGTTTATTTTTGACAGTAATATCTGCTTGCTGAAGATTAGCACGTTTTACAAATTCAGAATAAAGCAAAAAACTATCATTGAAGTCAACTGTTGAGATATTATATAGTTTCATTATACCAAGATTTGATATTCTTCCAAGAAATTTTTGTTTTGGATGAAATTCTTCAATATATTTTATTATGATATAAGTCTGAAGACCTGATAATATCCAATGGTTTTCTCTTAAATCAATTGTTAGTTTGCTATTTAAAAAATAATGTAAGTAAGCTTTTAAAAAGGTAATTTCATTAAGAAAGTCATCACTAAAAGGCCTTAGAAAAGATGGAAGATCATTCAACCCATAATATGGATTTTTCTCATATACTATTTTCGAAATAAGAGACGTTTTATCATTTTCAACTTCTAAAAAAGACCTAACAAACTTAATTATTTCAATTACATTTTCATTCAAGTCTTTATCATCAAGATTTTTACTATATATATCAGTAATTATTAATTTCCCTTGGTCATCAAGTATTTTTTTGAAGTTATTTTTATAACCTAATACAAACTCTATTTCCTTTTTGTTTTCTCCATGATAGTTTTTAATTACTCTATCATCATCAACGATAACTGGGCTTCCTATGCTTTCTAAATTAACATTCACAGTTAAGTTTTTTAAAATATTTAAACTTATTTTATAATCAGCTTGATTAATACTACTGTCATCAAGATCTAGATTACTGTATTTCTTCCATTCTCCATTATGAATAGGACTAATTGTAATATACCAATGTTTGAGATGAAATGTTTCTCTATTTTTATTGCCATAGCCTGTAAATTTTGAATCAGGAAGTTTTACTGAATATTTTATATCAAGATTAATACTGTCATTTTTTTCTAATGGTCGATTTAGATCAATACGTATAATATCTTTTTGATCGGATAATCTGTTCCAATTGGCTTCATTACCATCTTTTCTTATATGATGAATATTTGTAAATCCAAGTTTGTTTTTTGATGAGAGATAAAAGCTCCTGTCGTATTCTTCTCCAAATCTTTTTGCTAATGGAGTGTCAGTGCTTGAATATGAATTTGACCAATCATTAAGATAGATTGTTTTGATAGTATTGTCTGATATATTTCTATAGGAAATATTTTGATTTATATCAATCTTACCATCATTTTCATCAAATCTTGCTTTAATATCATAATTTATATTTGTTTGTGAAAAAAGTATTGATGTTTTAAAAAACAATATAATGTATAATATTTTTTTCATTTATTTATGCAGATTTCAGCTCTTTAAAAAGATATTTTGCCGTATGACTTGATTTTATTTTAGACAAATTCTCAGGTGTTCCATAACCAATTATTTCTCCACCATTTTCTCCGCCATTTGGACCAATATCAATAATATGGTCCATTTGCTTTATCACATCTAAATTATGTTCTATGACTAAAACGGTATTTCCTTTATCGACAAGAAAATTAAGAACTTTTATCAATAATTTAATATCTTCATAATGAAGACCTGTAGTTGGTTCGTCCAAAATATAAAAGGTTTTTCCTGTATCTTTTTTTGATAACTCTGATGCCAACTTAATTCTTTGCGCTTCTCCTCCTGAAAGAGTAGTTGATGACTGACCTAAATTTAAGTACCCTAATCCAACTTTTTGTATTGTTTTGAGTTTTCTATAAAGATTTGGAATAGTTTCAAAAAAATTACAAGCCTCATCAATTGTCATTTCTAAAATATCATAGATTGATTTTCCTTTATACCTAATCTCGATTGTTTCACGATTAAATCTTTTACCATTACAATCTTCACATTCTATCTGCACATCTGGAAGAAAATTCATTTCAATTACTTTTATGCCTGCACCTTGACAAGTCTCACATCTTCCTCCTTTGACATTAAAACTAAACCTTCCAGGTTTATAACCTCGCTGTTTTGATTCTAATGTTAAAGAAAAAATAGAACGGATTTCACTAAAAATACCGCAATAAGTTGCAGGGTTACTTCTGGGACTCCTTCCAATAGGACTTTGATCAACATTAACAACTTTGTCAATATTATTAAGCCCTTTCACTTTTTGATATGGTAATGGTTTTAAAAGTGATTTATAAAAATATGAACTTAATATAGGATATACTGTTTGATTTACAAGAGTAGATTTTCCACTTCCAGAAACACCAGTCACACCAATTAATAACCCGAGTGGGAATTTAACATTAATGTCTTTAAGATTATTTCCTGAGCATCCCTCAATTATAAGATTTTTACCATTTCCTATTCTTCTTTTTTTTGGTAAATCAATATTTTTTATGCTGGCAAGATAATCTCCAGTTAAACTATTTTGTTTTTTTATGTGATTTGGAGTTCCTTGAGAAATTATCTCACCGCCATTTTTTCCTGCAAATGGACCTAGATCAATTATATGATCTGCTTTTAGCATCATTTCTTTATCGTGTTCAACAACTATAATAGAGTTTCCAATATCCCTTAAAGATTTTAAAGAATCAATTAATTTTAAATTATCCTTTTGATGAAGTCCAATTGTTGGCTCATCCATAATATAAAGAACTCCTGTTAACTGGGATCCAACTTGAGTTGCAAGTCTAATCCTTTGACTTTCCCCGCCAGAAAGCGATTTGGTTGATCTATTTAATTTTAAATAATCCAGGCCAACATTTATCAAAAATTTTAGCCTTTTTATTACTTCATCAATTATTTCTTTTGATATTTCTAATTCTTTTTCAGAAAGCTTACCTCTTAGTTTGGAAAACCAATTGTAAAGAACTTTCAGATCCATATCTGATATTTCAATAATGTTTCTATTATTAATTTTGAAAAAATTAACTTCATTTTTCAGTCTTGACCCTTCACACTTATCGCATTTATTTTCATCCATAAAAGAGGAAGCCCACCTCCTTATAGATTTTGAATCTGTATTTGAATTTTGAGATTTAATAAAATTCTCAATTCCCTCAAAATCAATCTTATATTCTCTTTTAACTCCAAGAATTTTTGAGTTAATTGAAAACTTTTCATTTCCGCCATTTAAAATTATTTCTAATCCCTTTTTTGGTATGTCTGCAATTTTAGTTGAAAGAGAGAAGTTATATTTTTTACTTATTGCCTCAATTTGTTTGAAAATCCAATTATTTTTTTTGTTACCTAAAGGAATAATTCCTCCACTGGCTATGGATAAATTTTCATCAGGAATAATTTTATTTCTATTGATTTCTTGAATAACGCCTAGACCTTTACATTTTTTGCACATCCCTTTTGGCGAATTAAAAGAAAATGTATTTGGTTCTGGTTTGTCATATGAAACTCCAGATGAAGGGCAAATAAGGTTTTTACTAAAATATCTTTTTTCATTATTTTTTAAATCAAGAATTAGTAATGAGTTATTTCCCATTCTCAATCCTGTTTTTATTGATTCATGTAATCTAACATTATTCTTAGTAACCTTTATATTATCAATAATTAGTTCAATATCATGAGTTTTATATCTGTCTAATTCTAAGCCAGCTTTTAGGGCTACAATTTCCTCGTCAATTCTTGCTTTTAAAAAACCTTGTTTAATAAAAGTCTGAAATAGTTCTCTATAATGACCTTTTCTTGATTTGATAACAGGGGCCATGATTGTTATATCTTTTCCATCATAGTGGTCTTCAATTAATTTATTTATTTGTTCATCAGTATAACTTATCATTTTTTTATTTGAGACATAACTGTATGCAATTCCTATTCTTGCATAAAGAAGCCTAATAAAATCATATAACTCAGTAATTGTTCCAACTGTTGATCGAGGATTTTTGGATGTAGTTTTTTGTTCAATAGCTATTACAGGGGATAAGCCATCTATTTTTTCAACATCAGGTCTTTCAAGAGTCCCTATAAACTGCCTGGCATATGCAGAAAAAGTTTCAATATATCTTCTTTGTCCCTCGGCATATAAAGTGTCAAATGCTAGTGATGATTTCCCGCTTCCAGACAAGCCAGTGAGAACGACAAGCTTTTCACGAGGTATTTTTAAACTAATATTCTTTAAGTTATGAACTCTCGCAGCTTTAACATCTATTGTTCTTTTAATCATTTGCAGTTAGAAGTTTTGCAAAAATAATGTTTTATCTAAAAAAATATAATATGAGACTACTATCTATTTAATAAATAAAAGCAGCAGCATCATCTCCTCTTGGATCTGCTCCTGCTGATATAAATCCTTCATCACTTATCATAATAGCATCAACTCTCCCAATTTTTCTAATGTAATCAGAACTTATATCGTACCCTTTCATTTGAAGACTTTTAATAGTTGCATTTTTAAATCTTTCTTTTTCAAATTCAACTTTTTCAGGAATCCATTGATGATGAAATCTTGGAAAGTTTACAGCATCTTGAATATTCATACCAAATTCGTAGGCATTGAGTATTACCTGAAAGACAGATGTTATGATAGTTGATCCTCCAGGTGTTCCTAAAATCATGTATAGAGAACCATCTTTTTCTATTATTGTAGGAGTCATTGAGCTAAGCATTCTTTTTCCAGGTTCAATTGAATTAGCTTTTCCACCTATTAATCCAAACATGTTTTGAGTACCTGGTTTACTGCTAAAGTCATCCATTTCATTATTTAAAAAAAATCCATATTTCTCTACGTATACTTTAGATCCGTAACTTGCATTAAGTGTTGTTGTAGTTGAAATAGCGTTTCCAAATTGATCAATAATTGAAAAATGAGTAGTTTCTTCACTTTCCTTCCAAGAAATTATTTCTCCAGGATTAATTTTTGAAGAACTGGTTGCTTTGGAAAAACTAAAGTCTTTCATTCTATTCAAAAGATATTTATCATTAATTAGAGTATCTACAGGTATTTTAACAAAGTCAGGATCACCCAAAAACTTACTTCTATCGGCATAAGATCTTCTTTCAGCTTCAATCATTAATTGAATTGTTTTTTCATTGTTATAACCAAATTCTTTAATTGGATATTTTTCTACCATCTTAAGCATTTGAGCAAGACAAATTCCTCCACTAGAAGGAGGTCCCATAGAAAAAATATTTAATTCTTTATATTTAAAATTTACAGGGATTCTCCATTTAGGCTTATATGCTGCCATATCTTCTAGATCAATGATTCCTCCGCTTTCTCTTACCTCCTCTACAATACTTTTAGCAATTTCTCCTTCGTAGAAAGCTTCTTCTCCTTTTTCTGAAATTAATTTTAGAGCTTCAGCCATAGGCTTATTTTTAATCGTATCACCTTTTTTAAATTCATTGGCATAAAATGTATTTTGTCCATTTACTTCAATAAACTCATCTCTTTTACTATCAAGACTCGATTTTTGACCGGCAGTTACTATAAAACCCTTTAAAGCTAAATCTATGGACGGCTTAATTAAATCTTTCATTGGAATTGTACCAAACTTCCTATGAATTTCAAACAATCCTGCAATAGTTCCTGGCACCCCAACAGCAAGACCACCTTTAGTGCTTTTGTCAGAAATTATCTCACCTGATTCATTCTGAAACATTTTTTCGTATGCTTTTTTTGGAGCCATTTCCCTATAATCTATGGAGCCAGTCTCACCATTATTTTTTCTATAGACCATAAATCCTCCTCCAGAGATATTACCAGCATTTGGAAAACAAACAGCAAGCGCAAAGTTTGTAGCTATCATTGCATCAAATGCATTTCCTCCTTTTTTAAGTATTTCAATACCTATTTTTGATGCTTCAATTCTGGCAGAAACAACTGCCGCTTTTGGACTTTTAGTTTCTTTGGAACATAAAATAAACGTTAGAGCCAAGGATAAGAAAAGAGTTTTTTTCATTTTATATTTTTGTTATAAAGTTTTTTTCCTCTTAAAAACTTTATGTATTTGGATCATATAATTTTTTTTTGCACATACGAGTTTTTATTGAGGCAATAAATACAGGTATTATATTTAATCTAAATTTACTTTTCTTTTTTTATTTCAGGCCAGAATTAGAACAAATTCTAATAATTTCAATATAAAACTTGTCGTATCTTTGTTTATAATATGCCCTTAATCAAATCTATTTCTGGAATACGTGGTACCATAGGCAATAAAAAGAATGAAAATCTTACTCCTTCAGATATCAAATCTTTTACAGCTGCTTTTGGAGAGTGGGTCAAATCTAAACCAGGAAGCAGTCCTGTTAAAATTGTTGTAGGAAGAGATGCAAGAAAATCTGGAGAACAGATTAATTCCATTGTAAAAAAGACTTTAGTCAATATAGGAATAAATGTTATTGATATAGGATTGTCCACCACGCCAACTGTAGCGATGATGGTTATATCTGAAAAGAGTCAGGGAGGAATTGTAATAACAGCTAGTCATAATCCTAAGGAGTGGAATGCTCTAAAATTTCTTAATAATGAAGGCGAGTGTTTAAATGCTCCTTCTATTTTGGAGGTAATAAAAAGATCAGAAAATATAAGTTTCAATTTTTCAAGCACTGATAAAAAAGGTAGTTTAAAACAAATGAGAAATGCTATAAAGAGGCATATTGTTTCAATTACAAATCTTCCAATAATAAATACAAAACGTATAAAAGAGAGAAAATATAGAGCTGTAGTTGATGGAGTTAACTCTTCCGGAGGTATTGCAATACCGATGATTTTGTCTTTTTTTGAAATTGAAGTCATTAAGATGAACTGTGAGCCAAATGGGGATTTTAGTCATGATCCAGAGCCTTTGGAAAAAAACTTAAGGGATTTAGCCAAAGAAGTAATAAAGCAAAAAGCTGATTTTGGCATTGCTGTTGACCCTGATGTTGATCGTTTAGCTTTTATAGATGAAAAAGGCTGTTATTTTGGAGAGGAATATACTCTTGTTGCTTGTGCTGATTATGTTCTAAGTAAGAAATCTGGTAACACTGTTTCTAATCTTTCTTCAACAATTGCTTTATCTGATATAACAAAAAGATATAACGCAAATCATTACTCAAGCAAAGTAGGAGAAGTTAATGTAGTTGAAGAAATGAAATTAAGAAAAGCTGTAATAGGGGGGGAGGGTAACGGAGGTGTTATCTACCCTGATCTGCATTACGGGAGGGATGCACTAATTGGGGTTGCTCTATTTTTATCACTTATTGCTGAGAGAAATATTAAGGTTTCTGAGCTAAAATCTACTTATCCATTATATTTCATGTGTAAACAGAAAATAAATTTAGATTCAAAAATTAATATTGAATCTATTTTTACATCATTAAAGGAAAAGTTTAATGCATTTAAAATAAAAACTATAGATGGTATTAAAATTTATTTTAAAGACTCATGGATTCATCTTAGAAAATCAAATACTGAAAGCATTATAAGAATTATTTCAGAAGGAAAGAGTAAAAATATTGCGGAAAAAATCGCTAAAGCATTTGTGGAAGAAATCAATAAAAAATAGACTAATCATCTTGACTGGGATAATTCCATTTTGGTCTGATGATGGGATCAATGTTTTTAAATCGATTGTGCGACCACAAATATTGACTTGGGTCTTTATAAATCTGCTTTTCAACTAATTTAAAAAAAGTTTTAGTTATATGATAATCTTTACTTTTTTTAGGATCATCTGAAATTACTTTAAATGTAGTTTCATAGAAGCCTCTCTTGACTCTTTTTATATCTGCAAAAACAACTGCTAAATTTAATTGTTTAGCTAATTTTTCAGCACCTAAAAAAACTGGTGTTTTGATTCCTAAAAATTTTAGATAGTAAGAATTTGGCTTTATTTTAGGAGATTGATCACTTGCAAATCCATAAACTGCTTTAATATTTTTTTTTGAGTGTTCTTTTATCGTCTTAATGGCCTTATACCTTGAAATTACCTCGGCATTGTGTTTTTTTCTTATTCTCTTCACAAGCTTGTCAAAATATTTATTAGTTACAGGAGTATATATCCCATATCCTTTATAATTTATATGATAACCCAGGGACATCATCCATTCCCAACTGGCATAATGCCCACACATTATAATTATATTTCGATCCTTCTTTTCAAATTGAGTTAAAGCTTCAATGTTATTAAATTTAAATCTATGCATCATATCTTTTTTACTAATCAAGAGTGATTTAGCCATTTCTAAAAAGATATCTGCCATGTGTTTATAGAATTTTTTTTCAAGTAATAAAATCTCTCTTTTTTTCATCTTTGGGAAAACAAGTTTTAAATTTTTTCTAATAACTTTTTTTCTGTAAGAAAAAAAATAAAGTAAATAAGATATTATATCTGAGAATATATAAAAGATTTTGAATGGAAGAGAGGCGACTACCAAAATCAAAGGATATAGTATAAAATAAGTTAGCCTTTGCAAGAGATAAATTTTTTCAAAGATACTATATTTGTCTAGGAAATTAATTTCTAATGATTGGACTTTCCCCCGCTTTATCCTTGATTATCTTAACTAATATAATTTTTTCCTACATAGGTTTTAAGGATAAACTTTTCTTTGATCGTTTCAAATTTAATGTGTTAGAATTAGACAAAGGAAATTTTATAAGAATGATTAGCTCTGGTTTTCTTCATGTTGATTATAATCATCTAATAATTAACATGTTAACACTCTATTTTTTTGCAGACTATGTAGTTCTTGGAGTAGGTTGGTTAAACTTTTTGATAATTTATTTTTTGAGTTTAATAATTGGAAATTATCTTTCATATCAATTCCACAAGGATCAAAAAGACTATAATGCTGTTGGAGCAAGTGGAGCTGTATCAGGAATCGTATTTAGTTCAATTTTGATTTTTCCTGAAATGAAATTAGTTTTTATTTTTTTTCCACTACCAATGCCTGGATATTTATTTGCTGTAGGATATCTGATTTATACAATTTACGCAATGAAAAAACAAAATGACAACGTTGGTCATACAGCTCATTTCGGGGGATCAATAAGCGGTATTCTAACAACACTTTTAATAGCTCCTGAATTATTTTTTAAGTCTGCCTTAACCCTAATTATAATTCTAATTACAATTCCAATTTTTGCTTATTTTATTTTTAAAAACTGAGAACTTTTATTGATCTCCTAATAATTCTTCTATTTTCCTTTCTAAAAAACTTCCTCTTAGATTAGTAGATAAAATCTTCCCATCTTCATCTAAAATGAATGTTTGCGGAATAAAGCTTACATTATATAATTTCGCAATTGGATCATTCCAGAATTTTAAGTTAGAAATTTGACTCCAAACAAGGCCATCATCACTAATAGCTCTAATCCAATTATTTTTATCCCTATCAAGTGAAACACCTATTATTTTTAGACCTTTACTTTGAAATTTATTATATATCCTAACAAAATTTGGGTTTTCAACTCTACAAGGCCTACACCATGATGCCCAAAAGTCAAGAATTGTCACTTTACCTAACAGATCATTCATTTTTAGGATATTTCCAGAAGGGTCAGGACCCTCAAATCTTGGCGCTTGTAAACCAACCTCTATTTTTTTCTTTGAAACATTAATTAAATTATATATGTTATTTCCTGTTCTAGTGTTTTTAATTTTGTCATCTAGATTGTCATAGTAAATCTTTGCTATTTCTGTATCCAAATCCTTTGCACTTAAATATTTTTCAAGAAATAAGGCGCTAAAAAATGAGTTGATATGAGTTTGAATAAATTTAATTTCATACTCCTTAACCTTTTTTCTGAGTTCATTATGTTGCTCTGCGAGATCATTTGCTAAAAGATCATCTCCTAATGCAATGGCTCTTTCATATTCAGTTGCTATTTCATTTAATGAGTTTACAAGAGACTTTGTTTCATTTTTATATAAGAGATATGAATCATTTGATTCTGTACCTTTAAATTCCGATGAACCGAGATCCCCTTTGTTAAGTTTCACTTTAATAGTTCCAGGTTCAATAATAAAGCCAACGTTCCCTTGAACCCCTTCAATATAAAGGAAATTAATATCTGGCTCTAGAACAGTTCCTTGAAATTCAAATTTTCCATTTGAAACAGGTATAGTATCTAAAACTATTGGCTGATTATTTTGATCTGCAACAACTCTATATATTTTCTTCCCATCATCAAGATCTGTTGTTCCAATAATTTTGAATTTTTCTGAATCATTTGAACAACTTATTAGTAAAATTGATAAAGTTATTTGGATAAGTTTTTTCATACTCTGTAAAATTACCAAATAAACTATTTAATATATAACATTGATTTAAAAATATATTACATTAACATCGTGAAAATTGATCTATTAAAAGAAAAAGTATTGAAAGTTGTTGATGGACTCTGTACTGTACTGGGTGCTGAAAATATTATTTACGGAAAGGATCTAGATCAAAAATTCCATCATGTTTGGAAAATGGATGAGCCTCTAAAAGCACTGGCCTTAGTTATGCCTAAAACTACAAAGCAGGTATCAGAAATAATTAAAATCTGTTTTGAAAACAATCAAGAAGTTATTATTCACGGGGGACTGACAAACTTAGTTGGAGCAACTAAGTCCAAAAAAAATCAATTAGTTATCTCTCTTGAAAAGATGAATGAAATTGAGGAAATAGATCAAAAGAGTAGAACCGTAACTGTCCAATCAGGTGTTATTTTGGAAAACTTGATTAATTCAGTCTCTGATAAAGGCCTTCTTTTGCCGTTAAATTTTGGAGCCAAAGGCTCAGCTCAAATTGGTGGTGCAATTTCAACAAATGCTGGTGGATTAAGAGTTTTAAAGTATGGGATGATTAGGCAAATGATTCTTGGTCTTGAAGTAGTTCTTCCAGATGGAACAATTATCTCGTCCTTAAAAAAAATAATTAAAGACAATTCAGGATATGATCTAAAGCAATTATTTATTGGCTCAGAAGGTACTCTAGGTGTAGTTACCAGAGCAGTTCTAAGGCTTACTGAAGCTCCATCAGCGAGACATTCAGCTATTTTAGGGACAAATAATTATGAGAATGTAATTAACCTTTTAAAAACTCTTGAAAAAGGGCTTGGAGGAATTCTTAGTGCTTTTGAATTAATGTGGGGAAGCACATTTAGAACAATGATAGAAAAATCTACTTCTCTTATTTCGCCGATTAATCAAGAGTACGATTATTATGTGTTCGTAGAAACCTTAGGCAGTAACAAAGAAAAAGACTTTAGTCTTTTACAAAATCTAATAGAAAAAGCATTAGAGGACAATGTTATTCTTGACGGTTCATTAGCTGAAACGGATAGAGAACTTAATAATTTATGGCAGATTAGAGAAGATGTTTCAATACTTGATTCCAATGCTAACTATGCTCAACATTTTGATATAAGTATTCCAATACCTTTAATTGGTGACCTTGTAGACTCTATTACTAAAAATCTAAAGAAACTTTCATTTGTTCAAAATATATATACATGGGGACATGTTGCAGATGGTAATATCCACTTTATTGTTGGTAAAGAAAATAATTCTCCTGATATAATTAAAAAAGTAAATGAGATTGTATACGAACCTTTAAAAGAAAACAATGGCTCTATATCTGCTGAGCATGGGATTGGTCTGGA
>MDTE01176718.1_pt1 | contig 15551 bp, 15 predicted proteins | sample 811231 | NCBI WGS metagenome assembly MDTE01 (sample SAMN05326651, study PRJNA326480) | marine metagenome | isolation source: seawater | place: Indian Ocean: Red Sea | collected 2010 | reverse complement strand
TGGAAACAATGCTTTAAATTGATTTGCATTTACTGGTTGTATATTTTGAATGTTTTGTGTTTGTAAGTATTTTGGATCTACAAGACCTTGGTAGGCAGGTGTAGTGTTCATTGTATTTGCAGGTGGTTGAAAATTAACTATTGTATTTGCAGTTTTACCACCTTTGTCATTACCAATTAAAAAATTAACACCTGATACATCTTCTGCTTGTGAACTGTTTTTAATTACATTTTGTTCTGGAAACAATTCCTCTCTTATCTTTTTAGGGAAAGCATTTGTACTGAAACCTAATGCAGGTACTTTTATATTTTTATTTATTAAGTAATCTGTTACTTCTTCAAAATTAATTTTCTTAGGGTCTACGTCAGGAAAATCTTTATCTTCTTCTGCAGCCCAATTTAATAATCTAAACATAGATTTAGGCATGTTTGTTGGACTTACTATTTTACCAAGTTTGTCAAATCTTTCTAAGTCTGAATAAACATCAAGCATTAATTTTAATGCTTTTGGACTAGATAATAAATAACCACCTGAACCAAGTAATAATGCAAAAGGTATAGCGGCAGCAATCGAACCACCCCCAATTACAAAAGCACCTGCGGCACCCGCCGCACCACCTTGTAGAATTAATCTTCTCATAATGAACTGTTGTGAGTCAGATATTAATTTTCCATATTCCTTATCAAGAATATCAATCATCTGTCTTAAATCATTAGCTGCGGCTTTACCTTGAGCACCACCGCCAAACATTTCAGTCCACTTAGCCATTGAAGCTTCTTTTGATGCTTCATCTGTGTATCCCATAGCTTCTCTGAATTTTTTAATATTAAAGTTACCTGCTTCACCCGCTTTTACCATAAGATCTCTAGCGTCTACTTCTCCAATTTTATATCTTTGCGCCATTACAGGATCAACTCTAGTTACTTGTTCTAATGATTTTGTTCCTGCAGCGTCAAATATTTCTTCATAACCTTTATATTGAACAGCTCCTAATCTTTCTGCATCGGATAATCTATCTGCAATAGTTTTACCTACCATGTTTGGTTGTTTCTCGAATGATTTCATGAATGCATCCCAAAGATATCTTGATCTTGCTCTATTAAATAATTCAACACCCTCTTTAAAATTAGGATTATCTGTACCAAATAAATATCTTAGTTCTTTAATACCATCTGCAGATCCTTTAGAAAATTCTTGGTGTAATACTCTGCTCCACATTTGGTCACCTGTCACTTTAACTGGCAAATTATTTAACATACCTTTAACAGAAAAAATATTTGCTGAACCATTAATAATTTTTTTAGCTGTTGGTGTATCAAACTTACCAACAATTGTACTAAAATATCTATTTGCAGTTTCTAGTTGTTCCCCAAAGTCATTCATCTTAGTTATAGTCTTTTGAGCAAACTCATCTGCTGCTTCTTTACCAGTAGAATTTAAAATGTCATCATATTGTGATTTAAAGTTAGAACTAGCTAAATAACCTTGTATATTATCTGGATTAGCTACTTTGTTAAAATCTTCCTTAAATGCAGTTCTTAATGAAAAAGCAATTTGAGAAGGATCTCTCATTTTAGTAGTAGCTAACGATCTGGTAAGTACTCTCATTAAGCCTTGATATTCACTTGGTTTAATTTGATCATCTATAGTTCTTATTTTATTAATGACATCAATTAATGTGTCATCAAATCCAGAGTCTTTCATTCTCTGCGCTGTATACTCAGGGATACCTGTATCAGGTGTAGTTTTGCCTACAAATTGTCTAGGTAAACTAAGTTCAAATCTTTCCATAAAATCTTGAGCAACTTTCTTAACACTTTGTGTTGGAATAAACTGTGGGTTATTCATTGTATCAATAATGTTATCTAGAGTTTTAAACTGTGTTTGAATTGTTTTGTTGAAGTCTAAAAAGTTTCTTTGCATAGCTGGTAAGAATTGATATTGAAGCATACCAACTTGTTCTAATGGAGCTTTAGTAACTACCTCATTTAAGAATGTACTAAACAATTGTTTCTCTACTGCAGCTCTTTGTTTCTTTGCAAATATGTTAGCAAAAGGAAACACCCCAAATGTTTTCTCAAAACCTTGAACAATCTTACCACCAAACTTTTCTGTTTGAGCAACTGTCGATGCACTTAATGAAATATTTCTTTTAGCTGCGGCTTCAGTTAATTCTTTTGATTCTTTACCTAAACCTACAATACCTTTCATACCTCTTAATGTATGAGCTAATATTGGTCCCAAAGAAGATCCAGCTAAGTTAAAGAATAATGCATTACGCATAGCCTCTGCAGAATGTACTAATACTTGTTGTGCATAAGGTAATTTTTTAATGTCATTGTTAGATACATCACCTAAATCATTGTTTGCTGCTGTTTGAAAATCTGTTGCAACATTGGCCATATCATATAAGACAGAACCTGCACCTGCTCCGACTGAACCTGCAAGCTGTGCTTTCACTTCTGTTGTAATTAATTGTGTAGGAGCTGCACCAACAGTTCTAAAACCATCTACGAATTTACCTAAAGCTCTTGCAGTTTTACCTAAAATTTTAAAATTTCTTATGACTGGTAATCTTTGTAAAGCTTTTTCATATTTATCAAAGTTAGTTGCTGCGGCTCTTAACTTATCAGCACCATACCCTGCTGAGGGATCTCTAGCAAATGCACTAACAATTTTAGGCATATCTTTGATATATACTGCACCACTACCAACTACATCTCCAGCCAATTCTAAATCTGATCTTTCTACACCTTCACCTGTGAATGGAAAAATACCTTCAGTTGCTGTTTTAAAAGGATCTGCTTTCTTTTCTTTTTCTTTAGCGATTAATGCTGCACCAATGTTTCTTTCTTTTTCTACTTCTGAAACAGAACTGTAACCTTTAAGTTGACCTGATTGAAATGCCAAATCAACAGCAGCTCGTTGATCATCATTGAGTTTCGATGGGTCAAATGTTTTATCATCTAACCTTTTTTGCAGTTCCTGTATTGTAGCCATTATTCAATTGTCCCCAATATCTGTTCTTGATTTTGTGCAATATTTGCTTGTAGATTTTGGTTTGCTCTTTGAGCATAAATACTTCTAATATAAGGCATCTGTTCAAAACTTAATAAGAAATCTTCATTACCGCCTGCTTCAATATAATTTTTAGATAATCTTAAAAACTGTGCTTCTAAGTCTTTTGCTAATTGTTTGTAAGATGATTTAACAACATTCTCACCAGTAAACACACCTAATATTCTTGTAGATTCAGCAGCATCTTCTACGTCTGCTCTAGTCAATCTATCCTCTGATTTGTTTGCATTAGCAAGAATATATTTCATTCTAACTTCAATAAGTCTAGCTCTAGTAATATTATCTAATTCACCATCTTTTGTTTTAGCACCATCCATAATTGATCGTACTTCTTTTTTATAATCTTGAACTACTTTTTCTGTTTCTTTTCTTTCAGCTTCTGTGCTTGCAACTACATTACCAGCGTCATCAATCTTGTCTGATGTAATTAAATCAATTATTTCTGCATCAGCTGCTGAACTTACGCTACCTACATCACCTATACCTAAAAGCTCAAAGGTATCTCCGATAGCACCTGTAACCTGTTCAAATGCTAATTTACCTTTAGCTGTTAAACCAAAAGATTCTTTTGGAAGTTGATCAACTATTTGTGTAAATTTATATCCTTGTTCAATACTAGATAACTGTTTTCTCATTTTATCTAATCTTGCAGGTGAAACTTTTACAGGTGTATATTCTGTATACTTCATAGGTACAGCCATAGTGCCTGAACCATCAGGTGTAGGTACAAACATAACATCCAAACCAGTTTCTTTGTCAGTTCCAATCTGAACTGTTCTTGCACCAAAAGGTAAGCTTGGATCTCTAACGACTACAGTTCTTCTATCTTTATCTGCTTTAATTACTCCTGTGCCTTTTTGTTTTTCTTTTGCTTTTAAATATGCAACAGCTAAATCTTTTCTTCTATCTTGTTCTTTTGCAAATAAAGCTAATGCAGTATCGATAGTTCCTGACCCTGCTTGTCCAGCAACATCTAAAAATCCTCTAACACCAGATTGTGCTGTCTTACCTGACATCAAGCCAGATGCTAATTTTAATAACAACAAGTTGCTTGTTTGATCATTACCACCTGTAAGATTTGTAATTCTATTATAGAAAGCATTAAACTCATCAGCCTCTTTACTGTTAGCCATTTTCTTTTTAATTTTAGCACCTTTATCAGCATCTTTTTCTTGTTTATTAGCTAAAAAGTTTATTTCACCTTCATTTAAATCTGTTTCTTTATTTACTTTAGGTAAAGCTCCCTCATTTGTAATGTTAGCTCCTCCTGTAATTGTATTATCAAACTTAAACACATCAGAGATTTGATCTATTGTAGCTGTAGGAGTTGTTCCTGCTGCTTGTTCTGATTTGTAAGCTTCATCTAATTTTTGTTGAGCAATCTTTTTGTAATCTGGAGACCCTATTACAACTTCTTTACCATCAATAACTGTTACTTTACCAATATTTGTTTTGTCTGATTCAACCGCATTTAATACATCTTTGACTTTGAATGCCACTGGTTCTCCTAAAACTTGTTCTGCCTCTGCGGGTTTGTCACCTAAAACAAAACCTGTACCTATGCCCCCAAGACCTACAGCTGTAGTTCCTTTTGGTATTCTTTTTGTAAATTCTTTACCTGTTGCCTGCATTGCTTTTGCTGTCTCAGGAAATTTCTTTTTTAAAGTTCTTTGTGCACCCGTTAATCTTAAACCTCTTGAAGCTAATGGTGTACCAAGAGCTAAACTTCCAAGACCCATAGCTATCTGTCCTATGTCTCCTTCTTTTGTGCCTTGCATTATGTCTCCAACACCTTCACCACCAAGTATTAAACCTGTTCCTAATTCTGTGCTTCCTGTTGCACCTGGAAATTTTTTAGCTCCTCTAGCCATTAGTCCCTGTAATCCTGTTCCTGAAGTCCCTTGTCCTAAACCTGTACCTTGAGTTCCTAATGCTCTTTGATATCCCATAGGCATACCTGCAGCTTTTCTAGCTGCTCTTATATTTTTAAGTGTACGATATCCTCTGTAAGCTGCTGGAGCTAATCTCATTAATCCTGCACCTAAAGCATAAAAAGCTGGTAAAGGCATTTTTACCTCCTTTGACCCATATTATATGCAGCGTAAGCACCTATACCTGTTCCCACTGCTTGTGCTAATGGATTAGATCCTGGTGCCGTGGTCGCTGTTACGGCAGACTGTGATGTTGGCATGTTTGTCATGATGCCTTTTAAGAATTCTAATCTTTGATATGGCTCATACGATCTTGCCATTGTAGTTGCTCTTTGTGCATCTAAGGCTTGTTGTCCTAATTGTCTTTGGACTCCGCCTGCTTGTAATAAACTAGCGATGTCGGCTTGTTGCATAGCTTGTTGTTGGCCACCCAAAGCTCCTAATAATTGACCAGCTTGTTGTTGCAATCCTTGTTGTTGAGCTGCAAGACCCGCTGCGCTTTGAAAACCTTGTGCCATTGATTGACCAATGTTTGCTTGTGTTGCTCTTTGTAATTCTGCTCTTTGTACTCCTTCTCTAGCACCACCGAATGCACCTGCACCAATTGCTTGAGCAGATAATTGATTTTGTGCCATCTGTCCTTGTCTTGCAATCTCATCAGTTACATATTGTTGATAAGGATTTAAAAATTGACCTATGTTAGGTCCCATTGCTGATTGTAATACAGAACCAATACCTGCACCAACAGCTTGCTGACCTACACCTGTTTGTCCTGCTTGTTGAAACCCTGCTTGTTCTAAACCGCTTGGGCCTGCAACATTAAACGCAGGGATACCTACAGGTTTTTCTGCAAGTTTAGCTGCTTGATCGTATAAGGATAGTTTTCGGCTCTCTACCTCTGGAGCTTCTCTAGCTATTGATACTTGTGTTCCTGAAGTGGAGCCTCCTCCTCCACCTCCGCCTCCGAAGATGAAACTCATATTATATTAACTCCTTTGTATATAAATATCTTTTTACTTTCCATTGCTTACCTTCTAAAAACTTTTGCCATCCAGGTCTTGCATGCACTGCTATTCTTTTGCAATCGTTTTGTATTGCAACATTCTCTATGGTTTCTGCCGCTTCGTCCTGCCATAACTCTCGTTTTTCTCCTTTTAATAATATGACTTCACATTGTTTAAAGTTTGGTAACTCTACTACTCTTGTAACAAAGACACCAAATACTTTGTACTTTATGCCGTCATCGGAACCAAACATTATAAATAATTGAAAGGCTCCTTTTTTTAATCCTTCATGAAGATCTGTAATATCCATGGGGTCACCATCATATTTCAAACCTTCCCTCAACATAAACTCAACAAGATTCCAATACTCATCAAGTTTTTTTGGTTCGATGTATAATACACCAACCTCTTTTTTAATTCTTTTCTTTTCTGGCTGCATCTAACAAATCAAATATTCGTTTAAATTTAGCTTGCTGACCATAAAAGAAAGCAGCTCCTTTTTTTCTCATATCTTTGTAACTACTAGGGTTAGCACCTTCCATAATTCCAGCACCTAAAATAGCATCAGCTCTAGATACAAATTCACCATCAGCTAATTGAGCTAACATTGTGTCTTCGTCTTTGTCTCCATTGCCTGAGCCATCCTCTACATAACCCTCTGCTCTCACATAATTGTTGTAATCTTTTTCGTCATGATCTGTTTTTGATGGTAAATAATTTATACCACCTTGATTAAATTTTTTTACCTCTGCGATACCACCCTTATGAAAAGTATACAAAGGATTGCTACTATAATTGTAAGGACTCATACCTGCCTGACTCATGGCATCTGAAGTATCATATTGATATGTATCTAAAATATTTTTAAGCTGTTCATCAGCTTTCTCTTTTGCTTTTTTGTAATCTTCTGGTCTTGTACCTTCAGGCATTTCAGGATCTTCATCGTCACCTGCAAGAGCTGTTAACCCTGCAGAGCCTAATCCTAATTGCATACCAGGAGATAGTCCTAAGAATCCAGAACCCTCTCTTGTGACTTCACCTGTTTTTGTGTTTATTAAATCTTTCTCTCCAATTAATTTACTTATACCGCCCCCTGCAGGAGTCGATGCAAATTGTTGTCCAATAGTCGGAGCTGTTACAGGACCCATTGTTCCTGCTGCAGGATTTGCTCCTAAAAATTGTCCTGTCATTCCAGGTAATGATGTTGAACCAAAAGCTTTGAAAGGCCCTACCCCTGCCATACCACCTAATTGGCCTAAACCGGCTGCAATTGCAGCGTCTCTTATTGAACGCTTTGTTGATTTACCTCTAAGCTTCTGTATGCCAAAGGTTGCTAATGCTATAGTAAATGGATCCATAATATTTAAACTAGTTATTATGGTATTTTAACTTATATATAGCTATTCTTCAATATCAGTCAACTTTATAGAATTCGTCCTTGACTTTACCTGTATATTTGTATTCCCCAATATGGCTTATTTCTTCGTCACATAAGGCAAAAAGTTTACCTCCTATTGCTCTCCAAAGCTGACAGAAATAAAAGTCTTCTCCCATATAAGTTTTCTTTGAAGGACTCCAATATGTGTCAAAAAAATTATAATAATTTGGTCTATCTATGAGCTCACCATTCATAAGTGTCTTTTGTTTGATGACAAGTTCTTTGTAATGTTCTTTTAGCTTGTCAAACGCAGACTTTTTAATCATCATCATACCTGTTGGTCCTTTGACTACTTCTATATATCCATCTACAGGTCTAATATCTTTTATGTCTGGTATCTCAATTGGAAACAAATGACCCATACTATTTATGTCATCATCAGGTCTTGTTTCAAAATCTTTTCTAAACTTAGCATCTGTCTTCTGCTTAATAGGATATGGTATCAAAGATATTTCATGAGGAGATTTCATTAATCTAAGCACAGATCTTGTGCTGAATTCTACATCGGAATCAATAAATAACATATACTCTGCATCTGAGTTCATAAAAGCAGAAGCTAATAAGTTTCTCCCTTGTGTAACTAATGATGATTTCATCAGTTGAAATGTAATTTTTATTTTATTTATAATACATTCTTTTTGTAAATCTAAACAAGCTCTCATAAAATGTATTGATACATCTGAATGTACAGGAGTACATATCATAATGTGGTTTTTATTTGTTTCGTTTGACATGTATTACTCCTTTTAGAAAATTCTCCCAATTTTTACCCATATTTTTCCAATTGTAAAACCGTTTATAATATTCTTGTTGAAATCTAAATACATTTGTAAGATCATTATTAAGAATTCTTTTTGCTTCAACACAACATTCAGCTACTTGTTTTGCTAGACTAGCTTTGTTCCGTGTGAAAGGTATATATATTGGAAACTCTGCACAAGTTTCTGGTATTGCACCGAGATCCGTGGTTATAAGTAATTGACCCGCTGCTAATGATTCCATAGCAGATATACAAAATGTTTCTTCCCAAATACTTGGAAAGCAATTAACGTCATAATCTTTTAGTTTGAACATTAAACTTCTATGATCGCAGTAACCCATATAATTTACATTAGGTAAGTCTTTTGCTTTTTGATATAAAGTTTCATACTCTTTATCATTATGATCTTTGAATTGTTGACCATAAATAATTGTACTTGAATACACATCTAATGTGATGTCTGGATCTCTTTCTTGTAATGATTCCATGGCAGCTAAAACTACTTCTAGTCCTCTCCATGGAGTTGAGATGTAACACATCTTTAATTTTGTTCTCGGACTAAAATCTGTTCTTAATTGTAACTCGTCATAATCGATTGCGTTTTTTATGACCGTACACTTGTCTTCAGGTATCCTAAAAAAGTATCTATATTTTTCAAAGCTCCAATGACTATTAAACACATACCAATCATACTTGTTATGATTGTCTTTATTTTGAAACCAAGGTGCTAAATTAGGTTGATCGTAAGAATTTTTAAGCCAAAGTATATTTGGTTTAACAGGATCTAATGGTTCTTTTTCTGGTATTGAGGTAGTGATTTGAACAGAATTAAGCACACCTTCATCGCAATGTTTTTTTAGATATGCTAATTGTATCTCAGTTCCACCTGCTGGTTGCATTATGATTTAGTTTTACCAAATACCTGAAGAGATGCAACTGTTATTTTTTGGTTGATTTGAAGATCATCCGCAGTAGTATCAGTATTGGAATCAGCAACATCAGAATCAAACTCATCTTTGCTAGCATATACTTTTCCTGTTCTTTTGTTTTTTACTTCTTCCTCAGCTTTTGCTGGGATTACGGGAACTTCTTCACCATTAATTATTATTGTTTTTTGTGTCATTGTTTTCTACCTTGTCGGTTATATTTCTTATAACATCTTTTTGCATGTTTGTTAAGTCTTTTAGTGTGACGTCTTGGACGTTTTCTAGGCTTAGGTCTAGGTGTAAAATTTACAAATTTTTGTCTAGCCATTTTCTTGAGATCTATCTATTTGAGCGTAACTAATAACACCTTGTATTTTGCTACTTCCTGTAGATGCTTGAATTTTTATTTTATCGCCCGCCTCTAAATTAATACCTTGAGGGGAAGCATTGACTTGTGTTTTTGCAGCTATGTTATCCCTGAAAAATTCATGTTCAGTATTTGAGTTTGATGAATCAACCAAACTTGCATTAACATCTATAGCAGACGATGCATCATTGTTTGCACAATAAATACTTTTTACAATCAAAGTAGCATCTGTAGGACAAGTCAAAACTACATTTAAATTTGTATCTGCTTGTGTGAATCCTTGATTTTTATATCTTATGGTCATGATAAAAAATAATTAAAAGTTTCATTTTCGTTTTTTTGATCTTGTTGGTATGAAGTATTTAATTGATTTTGTAATTGTTCTAAAGATAAATTAATTTGTCTAAAAGAATCTGTATTATATTCTTTTGGTGGTTCAGGTAAAAATACTTGTACTTTAGCCATTATCTTCTTCCATCAGGTTGAATGTCAAATCTAAATTGACCGAATCTCCAACTTTGATCTGCTCCATCATTTTCTATTTTTACTGCAGCAAGTCTTGCTCTTGCTCTTGTATCTACTTTATCTGTAGTTGATGAAATTGTAAATGGCCCTAACGGTGAACCCGTTTGAATGTTAGCAGGATAATCCCTTAGTTCTAAAGTTACTTTAGCATTACCGTTTATATATTTGAAATCAGGTATAAATCTTCTTATCTTAATAAAATATTCTCCATCTCCTTGAGCGTCTAAATCAAAATCACCTGATTTAATAAAGGCAGAAATAGCACTAGTAGTTCCATCAGCTAATACTTGATTTGTGCCAACTTCATGCTCAAACACCCTTGAAGCTCCATTTGATACACCTTGGATAGTAGGCTGATTAGGAGCAATCGATAATAAAAATTCTGTTGCAATAGGTTCTTGAAAAATATGTGCATCTTCATATGTAGTTCTTGCTAATGTTCCTGTAGTCCAGGTATTTTCAGCATAGTTATAAGTAACAACTCTGTCTATATAATTAGAATTTGCACTTGGATAAAACCAAGAAATTTCAGAAAAAAGACTATTGTGTCCTGCATAAGTTAGCTCACCACCGTTTGCAAAGTTAAAACCTGGTGCATTGTTATTAGTTTGAAATACAAAATCTTCAACTAAAGAACCAAGTGATTTAACTGTACCATCAAATACAAAAAATCCTCCTGAGTCTGACATCCAATAAACTGCACCATTTGCATAAACAATTGCATTTTGACCCATGCAACCACAGTTCGATCCAACTTGTCTTATACTAAATGTAAATGGTGGACCTACAAACTGCATTAAAAATGCAGAAGTGTCAGTTAAAACTAAATTATAATCTTTGGCTTTTGCTGCACCCACAATTTTTGTTCCGCTATCAATTCTAAAAGATCCTGCTGTATTTGTAGAGGTAGCTGCGTAAGTTGTCAAAGATTCTTGATCTGAAAATCTTATAAACATTTTATCTTGTGTCACTGTATTTCCTATAGAAGTTTCTGTGCCTAAAATAATTAAGTGCCTATCTCTGTCTGATACCATACTCATTACAGATCTTGTTGGAGCTCCTGATATAACAGATGCTCTTACCGAAACACCACTATTTGGATCCCATGAAAAAGTTTGACCATTTTTTATAGTTGCAATTAACAGTTCTCCAAAATTATCTAGAGACCAAGTACCTGGATCTAGAACAGCTTGAGATGTTGTTCTTGGAGTACCCCAAGTTGAAGCTCCATAAAGACCTGTCCCCCATCCATATCCATAAGCTTGCAACAAAGGACCTACAATATTGTAAGGTTTGATATCTAATGTTCCATCATTTGTAGCACCTGTTCCTGTTTCAGCATTAGGCATCAAAATTGTAAAAGTAGTATTAGTTGGTGCTAACTGCACTTCGAATAAAACATTGTCGAAATCACTTGCTACATAAGCTGTTTGACCCGCAGTAAAAGATCCTGCATTTTCAAAAGTTAAGATATCACCTGGTTGTAAGTTATGAATTGATCCTGTAGTAATTGTAACGGTTCGTGACCCGTTAGTCGTGGTTATATCACATCCTGTTTGTGCTAAAGAAGAATCAAAAGGAGTGATATCATAGAAATCATCACCATCATAAACGTATAAAAGTTTATCTGTTCCCAGAGCCATGTATCTTCGACCCTCTAAATCTGTCCAACTATGTGAAGCTCGTACTGCTCCTACTAGTTGTTTATCCATTATTTCTGACCATCCACCTATTTTTTCAGGCATTCCATATCTAAATCTAACAAAGTCTCCGTCTACCCATTGGTTTTCGGCTCCAGAGGCAGATGATTGTTTATTAAATCCTGGTGTAAAGTTTACTTTTGTTAACGGCATATGGGTATTATACACTAGATATCCTAATCTATAAACATTAGTAAAAATCGCTATAATAGGATATAGAGAATAAAACAGTGAAATATTATGAAAATCAATGCTATTAAAAAAGATACCTTTATTGATGGGGGATATATTGATAAGAAAATCTGTAAAGACTTAATACATTTTTTTGAAAGTAACCCCCATAGACATGGTCCTGGAACAGTAGGTAGAAATGACAGAAAAGAGGTCGATCCTAAAGTTAAAGCGAGTATGGATATCGGTGTACATGTACAAGAAGAATTTATACAGCCCTATAATAAAGCTCTTATAAAAATATTAAATAAATATTTAAAAAAATACCCTGAACCCAATAAATTATATGACAGGTTTGGTATCTCTAATGTAATGAACATACAGAAGTATAACAAAGGAGAAGGTTTTAAAAAGTATCATTGTGAAAGAACTAATAGAGATTCAATGCATAGAGTATTAGTGTTTATGACCTATTTAAATACAGTTAAAAAGGGAGGCACAGAATTCTTATATCAAAAAGTAAAGACTGAAGCTAAAGAAGGTTTAACTTTAATTTGGCCTCCTGACTTTACTCATACTCATCGAGGAATAATAAGCGATCAAACAAAATATATTATTACAGGTTGGTTTTCTTATGTATAAAAAAACATTAATTTCTTTTGGTGGTCAACCTATACTTAAAATATCTACTGGAGAATTTTTAAACAAGATAGAACTCAACCACATTAAAAAGATACCTTATGTTAAGCACAATGAATCGGACACTATGTTAAGTGTAGAAGATTCAATCCTTAACCACAAGAAACTAAAAAGAATAAAAGATATAGTTTGGAGTGAGTTTTGTGAGTATGTAGATCAAGTTTTAGAAGTTGAAGACGACTTTTATATGTCAAACAGTTGGTGTACTTTACAAAAAAAAGGAGGATCCCATCCTTACCACAATCATCCAGGATCTATATTTAGTTCTACTTACTATGCTCAAGCGCACAATGGATCCTTATCTTTTTCAACACCTGAATCAATTATTCAATCAGGATTTAATTTTGATTATAAAATTAAAAATTATAATTATTTTAATTCTTTAACTTGGAAAATACCTATCACTACGGGAGATTTAATTATATTCCCTGCTAATATAAGCCATGAGTCTGGAAAACATGAAGGTCCTGAAACAAGAATTATGTTAGGAGCAAGTTATTTTATAAAAGGAAAATTAGGTTTTAAAGAAAAATATAATCAGATGGATATTTAAGTATATCTGCATATCATATTTAGATTTAATCTACCTAAATATTTTTTAGGTGCAGCGCCTCTATGTATTAAATTGCTATCAAATACTAATGCTTGAGAAGCTTTACTGGGATAAAATTTATTTTCTATATATGTCCCACCATCATTAGTATGAAAATTATATAGAATACTAAAATGATTATCATCTTTCATATCTTGATGTGGGATACATTCAGCTGATGGGGTGTAAAAATTATACATCACTCTATATATTTTTGCGTCTTTTATTTTAGCTTTTGAACAAACAACATAAAATATAATTTCTGCAAGAGAGTTCCAAAAACTTCCTATTTGATTAATTTCATTTTCTCTTAAAGTAGTGAAACTAAAGCCAGTATCTTTCTTACCTTTCGCCGTTATATCTATAAAACCTTTTTCATCATCTGTAGCAATTCTCCATAAATGACTACCAGCTAATTCTTTTATGATTTTGTCGTTAAATTCTTGAGGCAATCCAGTGTTTATAGTTTTTATCACTTAAACACACCAAAATAAAAAGTTAATACTAACCTAGAATCTTTTTTATTTTTTCCAAAAGTACCTGCTCCAGAATGTTTTAAATTAGAGTCATACATAAATAATTTGTTGTACTCATTACTACACTTAAAGCCTTTATTATTTACAACCACTATTGTTCCAGCACTTAGAGGAGCATCCTTATTTAAATATACAACCCCTGCAAAAGCATGATCATAAGTGTTGCCTTTGAGCTCATCATTATCTGTATGAAACTGAGGCATGTACACATCCTTATCAGTATAAGAAAACGCAATACGTAGTTTTGCTTTAAAGTCATCTTTTTCTAAAAACAATTGTGCAGCTTTAGAAAGCATAGAAGATATTTTATTATACATTTTTTTATTTTTGTGAATGTGTAGAAATTCAGTTCTGTGTCCAGGAAAAGCTAACATAGCTTTTTTATCTGGATGAGTTTCTTTATTATAAAACTTTTGTTTCAGTGCGAACGCAACAATTTTATCTGGTTCAGTAAAAAAATTATTTATTATTAAATGTGTTTTATTTCTTTTTGGCATAACTAGGTAATCCTAAAGATTCTCTTCCATCATATTTACTTCTATGTCCAGACTTTCTTATATCATTGTAATGAAAAAAAGCTTGTGCACAGTTTTTACCTGTAAACTTTTTTCTCCAATGCTCTAAAATAATTCCTTCATAGATTAGCATATCTCCAGGTGATAACAATATCTTATATTCTCCTTTATGGTTTTTCATATAAATAGGCCATACTTTGTCCGTACCTATATTTAGGGTTGTTGATATTTCACATGAGTCTCGATCTTGGTGTCGTTTTAATACATCACCATATTTGTATACTCTTAAGTAAGAATAGTTTTCTACAAGTTTTAATTTAGTCGCTTTCTCAACAACAGGTTTTAATCTTTTTAAAAGTACTTCCATTGCTATGTCCGCGTAATGAGAATAAGTTTGTGGTACATCACCATCATCATAAGTTCCCCATATATCTTGATGAGGATCTGCAATTTGATGTAAGAATAATTGTCTAGCTACATCTTTTTTTAATAAAAGATATTCATAGCAAAAATCACATAATTCTTTTGAAATAGCTTTTCTAACTATTTTAAATCCACTACTGCTAAAAGCGTACTCCACGTTTTAACCTTTCTAAAAATTCTTTATGGTTCATCGCACTTCTTTTTTCAGCTTCCTTCATTCTTTCAATATATTGTTTAGTAGTCGGTTGTTGTGTTTTATACCATTCTTCTTTGGGAAATTTTAACAAACCTAATCCATGACCCACTTGAAAGAAACTCTCTATTCCAAAACCAAGAGGGCCATTCATAAGATTATGGTCATAGATACTATGTTTATTATTAATGAAGTTATTTAAAAAAGGTATTTCTTTATACAAAGGAAATCTTTTCTTTTGAAAATCTTTCCAAAACTTACTGTCTTTTCTTTTTGATAGGTAATGTAAAAATATAAAATCTTTAACAACATCATTATTCTCAGCAACAAATTTATTATAATTATCTTTTAAATTTTGATCATTATTATTCATACCACCTTGATAATGCCTTAGCATCTCTAAATGAGTAACACTTAGCCAAATAGAAGTAGCTTCTAAAGGCTCTGTAAATCCAGAAGACAAACCAATAGCAATACAATTGTTGACCCAGATCTTTTCAAATCTACCTGCACTAAAACTAAATCTATTAACAACTTCTAATTTTTTACGTAATTTAGTTTCTGCTTCTTTAAGAGCTTTAGTTTCATCAGTATAATTTTTGTCGTAAATGTAGCCAGCTCCATATCTGTGCTGTAAAGGTATTTTCCAAATCCACCCATTCTTCATACAAATAGCTTGTGTGTAAGGTATTG
>MDTE01175855.1_pt1 | contig 15554 bp, 11 predicted proteins | sample 811231 | NCBI WGS metagenome assembly MDTE01 (sample SAMN05326651, study PRJNA326480) | marine metagenome | isolation source: seawater | place: Indian Ocean: Red Sea | collected 2010 | reverse complement strand
CGTGATCGCCGCCGTCAGCGTCGTCTTGCCGTGGTCAACGTGACCAATCGTGCCGATGTTGCAATGCGGCTTCGTCCGCTCAAACTTCGCCTTCGCCATCGTTCGTCTCCAGTTACAGCCTTATTCGCCTTGCCTAAAATTGTGGTTCCCGGTTACGCCAGTTTCGCGCGCACCTCATCGGACACGGCCTGAGGTACTTGATCGTAGTGATCGAAAGTCATCGTGAATTGCGCGCGCCCCTGAGTCATGGACCGTAAGTTATTGACATAACCGAACATATTTGCGAGCGGGACCATGGCGTTGATCACGGTCGCGTTGCCCCGTTGGGCGGTTCCCGTGACGCTGCCACGCCGCGAATTGAGATCACCGATCACGTCGCCCATGAAATCTTCGGGGGTCACAACCTCGACATCCATGACGGGCTCGAGCAGTTTCACGCCGAGCTTGGGCGCGGCTTCACGGAACGCCGAGCGCGCCGCAATCTCGAAGGCCATGACTGACGAATCCACGTCATGCGAGGCACCGTCAACAAGTGTCGCCTTGAAGTCGATTACAGGAAAGCCCGCCAGAATGCCGGATTCGGCCACGGAGACCAGTCCGTGCTGTACACCCGGAATGAACTCCTTGGGCACACTGCCGCCCACGACCTTACTGTCGAACTCGACGCCTGAACCCGCCGGCAACGGTTCGAACTCGATCTTCACGCGAGCGAACTGGCCGGCACCACCGGTCTGCTTGCGATGCGTGTAATCGATCTCTCCCGTTCGGGTAATGGACTCTCGATAGGCGACCTGCGGTGCACCGACGTTCGCATCGACCTTGAATTCACGCTTCATGCGATCGACGATAATCTCGAGGTGCAGCTCACCCATGCCCTTGATGATGGTCTGGCCGCTCTCCGGATCGGTCGCCACGCGGAATGAAGGATCTTCTTCCGCCAGACGCGACAGAGCCACGCCCATTTTTTCCTGATCGTTTTTCGTCCGGGGCTCGACCGCCACTTCGATGACGGGATCCGGGAACTCCATTCGCTCCAGAACGACAGGGTGGTTGGGGTCGCACAAGGTGTCGCCGGTTGACGTCCCCTTGAGTCCAGCGAGCGCGATGATATCGCCGGCCCGGGCCTCTTCGATATCCTCGCGATGGTTGGAATGCATGGCCAGCATGCGCCCGACGCGTTCGCGGCGCTCCTTGACCGAATTGACGATGGCACTGCCCGACGAAACGACGCCGGAGTAGATCCGGATAAAGGTCAGGCTCCCGACGAACGGATCCGTCATCACCTTGAATGCCAGTGCAGCGAATGGCTCGTCGTCGTTCGACTCGCGTGTAATTCTCTCATCTGTTCCGGACTTCACCCCGCTGATGCCTGCGACATCGGTGGGCGAGGGAAGAAAATCGACGACTGCATCCAGCAAGGGTTGAACGCCCTTGTTCTTGAAGGCGGACCCATTGAGTACTGGGATGAATTGGCCCGCGATGGCACCGGCCCGGACACAAGCCTTTAACGTCGCGACATCCGGCTCGTTACCCTCGAGGTATTGCTCCATGGCCGCATCGTCCATCTCGACCGCGAGCTCGATCAGCTTTTCACGATACTCGCTTGCCTGATCCGAAAGTTCCGCCGGAATCTCCTCGACTTCATACTCCGCGCCGAGAGTTTCCTCCCTCCAGATGATGGCCTTCATCTCGAACAAGTCGATGACGCCCGCATAGTCTGCCTCGCTGCCGACGGGCAGCTGCGTCACCAGAGGCGTAGCCCCGAGACGGTCTTCGATCATCTGGACACAGTTGAAGAAATCCGCGCCCGTCCGATCCATCTTGTTCACAAAACAAATACGCGGCACGCCGTATTTGTCAGCCTGCCGCCATACTGTCTCGGATTGCGGCTCAACGCCCGCTACACCGTCGAATACGGCTACAGCGCCGTCGAGAACCCTCAAGCTTCGCTCGACCTCGATCGTGAAGTCGACGTGACCCGGGGTATCGATAATGTTAATTTGGTGGTCCCGCCAGGCACAGGTCGTCGCGGCCGACGTGATGGTAATCCCGCGCTCTTGCTCCTGCTCCATCCAGTCCATGACGGCTGCACCGTCATGAACCTCACCAATCTTGTGGGAGCGGCCGGTGTAGTAGAGGATACGTTCGGTCGTCGTGGTCTTGCCCGCGTCGATGTGGGCCATGATGCCGATGTTGCGGTATCGATCGAGCGGGGTCGCGCGCGCCATAGCCTGATTACTCCTGAATACTCGCCGCTACCAGCGGTAGTGCGAAAACGCTTTGTTGGCTTCGGCCATGCGGTGCGTGTCTTCCCGCTTCTTCACCGCCGAGCCACGGTTATTGGCGGCGTCGAGAAGCTCACCCGACAACCGTTCCACCATGGTGTTCTCCGATCGGCCACGCGCAGCGTCAATCAGCCAGCGGATGGCTAGAGCCTGACGACGGTCATCACGCACCTCGACCGGGACTTGATAGGTCGCGCCGCCAACACGTCGGGACCGGACCTCGATCGCCGGCTTGACGTTGTCGAGCGCCTCATGAAAGACACCGACCGGATCCTGGTTGACCTTCTCCTCAATGGCATCGAGCGCACCGTAAACGATGCGCTCGGCAACCGACTTCTTGCCATCAAGCATGATACAGCTCATGAACTTACTGACCACCTGATCGCCAAATTTGGGATCAGGAAAGGTTTCCCGCTTTTCAGCTCGGTGCCGACGTGACATTGCCCTATATCCCTAACGCGGACGCTTGGCGCCGTATTTCGATCGCCGCTGCCGGCGATCGCTGATGCCCTGTGTATCGAGGACACCGCGGATGATGTGATAGCGCACGCCGGGAAGATCCTTGACCCGCCCGCCTCGAATCATCACCACCGAATGTTCCTGAAGATTATGCCCCTCGCCGGGAATGTAGCTGAGGACCTCGAACCCGTTTGTCAGTCGCACACGCGCCACTTTGCGCAAGGCCGAGTTGGGCTTCTTCGGTGTCGTCGTGTAGACGCGCGTGCAAACACCCCGTTTTTGCGGGCATTGCTGCATCGCTGGCGTCTTTCTCCGCTTCACCGGGCGTACTCGCCCGTGGCGAACCAACTGATTGACTGTAGGCATCGTGTCACTTCCCGGTGTCAGCCGCAGATAAACGCAAAACGCGCGATAACGAGCGACTGCGACATGCTCGCTTGACGGGTGTTCTTCGCCCACCCGTTGGGCCTAGCAAATTGTTGTCTCCAAGGTCTTCGTCAGCGCGTCTAGACGGGACCGCCCACCACCGCCAACGAAAGAGCGCGCACTATAGGTACGCGTATACTACCCGTCAAGCGGAAAACCTAGACTTTCCGCAGGGTTTTTCGGGTTTGATCGCACCCACCCCGCGACCGAATCTGAGGTCCAAATTTACCCCAAATTCGGTGAGATCGATCCTCCAATTTCGCCATCGAGACGATGGCCCCACGCATTCCTGAGAAAGTTCCTGCCCAATTTGCAGGCAGAAACTATTCGCCGGCTTCGACTGCCGCCAATTCTTCCTCTGGAATCTGTGCCTCGGCCGCTTCTCCCTCGAGACTCTCGGCAATCTCCCGGTCGCGTTGTACTGCAACCTGCCTGAGACGGCTGATAGCCGCGCCCGTGCCCGCAGGGATGAGGCGACCGACAATCACGTTCTCCTTCAATCCTGCCAAACGGTCGACACGTCCGGAAACTGCGGCTTCCGTAAGCACGCGAGTGGTTTCCTGGAATGACGCAGCCGAGATGAAGGATCCGGTTTGCAGGCTGGCCTTGGTGATTCCTTGAAGGACAGGCTCCATAGTCGCTTCTTTCCGGTTTTCCGCCGCGGCCCGCTCGTTGGCCTCCTCGTACTCGACACGGTCGACCTGCTCGCCCAGGAGCAGAGTCGACTCGCCCGGGTCGAGAACTTCGACCTTTTGGAGCATCTGACGGACGATCACCTCAATGTGCTTGTCATTGATGCGGACGCCCTGCAGCCGGTACACCTCCTGGATCTCGTTCACCAGATAGTTGGCCAAAGCTTCGACACCCATGACGCGCAGGATATCGTGGGGCACCGGGTTGCCGTCGAGCAGGGGTTCGCCCTTACCGACCCAGTCACCCTCGTTCACGCTCAAGTGCTTGCCCTTCGGCACGAGATACTCGAGCGGCTCCTGGCTCTCGTCGTCCGGATTCAGGATGATCCGGCGCTTGGCCTTGTAGTCGCGGCCAAACTCGACGCGGCCATCGGCCTCGGCGATGATCGCATGGTCCTTCGGCTTGCGGGCCTCAAACAACTCCGCGACCCGCGGCAGACCACCGGTGATATCGCGCGTCTTGCTCGATTCGCGAGGAATACGGGCCAACACGTCGCCGGCATCCACTTCCTGCCCATCCTCGACGCTGAGAATGGCATCGACCGAGAGGAAATAACGCGCTTCCAGACCGTTGGCGAGCGTGACGACCTCACCAGCCTTGTCACGCAGCGTGACGCGAGGCCGGAGATCGCTGCCCTGGGGCTGTTGCCGCCAGTCAACCACGACCCGGTTTGAGATTCCCGTTGCCTCGTCCATCACATCCCGGACACTGACGCCATCGAGAAGATCGCGGAACGTCGCGATACCCTTCTGTTCCGTGATGATGGGGATGGTGTAAGGATCCCACTCCGCGATTTTGCCACCTTTCTCGACCACGGATCCGTCATCGACGGCAAGCCGGGCACCGTAAGGCAGCTTGTGACGGGCTTTCTCGCGACCCGCCTCGTCTTCGAGGATGATCTCCATATTCCGGCCCATGACCACGAGACGGCCGCGGCTGTCGCTCACGACGTTGCGGTTGTGGACTTTGACGGTCCCGTCGGAATTGGCCTCGATGGCTGATTGCTCAGCCACCTGCGCGGTACCACCAATGTGGAAGGTCCGCATCGTCAGCTGAGTTCCCGGCTCACCGATGGACTGGGCTGCGATAACGCCGATCGCCTCTCCGATGTTGACGGGCGTGCCGCGGGCCAGGTCTCGGCCGTAGCAGTTGCCGCATGTCCCGCCTTCGCTCTCGCAGGTGAGCACAGACCGGACAATGACGGAGTCGAGACCGGCACGCTCGATCACTTCGATGTCATCTTCTTCGATCATGGCGGCGGCTTTGACGATGACCTCGCCCGATAGCGGGTCAACGACGTCGACGGCGGCACATCTCCCGAGGATTCGCTCCGACAACGGCACGACGACCTCACCGCCTTCAAGCACTTCCTTGACTGTCAGGCCATTCTTGGTACCGCAATCCACCTCGACGACCACGCAGTCCTGCGCGACATCGACAAGACGCCGGGTCAGATAACCGGAGTTCGCCGTCTTGAGGGCGGTATCCGCCAATCCCTTACGCGCACCATGCGTCGAGTTGAAGTACTCGAGCACGGTCAGCCCTTCCTTGAAGTTCGAGATGATCGGCGTTTCGATGATCTCGCCGGAAGGCTTGGCCATCAAACCACGCATGCCGGCAAGCTGACGCATTTGAGCGGCTGAACCCCGCGCTCCGGAGTCGGCCATCATGTAGATGGAATTGACCGGCATATGCTGTTCAGAGTCTGACGCCGTCTGATCACCAAAATCGGCAATCCCCTTCATCATCTCGTCGGCGACACGCTCGGTGCACTGCGACCAGGCATCAACGACCTTGTTGTATTTCTCGCCCTGAGTGATCAATCCGTCGACGTACTGCTGCTCGTACTCCTTCACGAGCTGCTGTGTCTGCGAGACCATGCTTTCCTTCGACCCCGGGATGATCATGTCGTCCTTGCCGAACGAGATTCCCGCACGGCAGGCGTGATCGAAACCCAGCATCATCAAATGGTCCGCGAAGATCACCGTCTCCTTCTGGCCACAATGGCGATAGACCACATCGATCAGTTGCGTGATTTCACGCTTCGTCAGCAGCTGATTTATGAGACTGAAATCAACCTTGGGGTGACGCGGAAGCTCTTGCGCCAGCAGCATCCGCCCCGGGGTCGACTCGACCCGCAGCGTGACCGAGTTGCCCTCTTCGTCGACCGTGTCGTAACGGGCTTCGATCTTCGCGTGAAGTGACACGGAACCCGAAAGCAACGCCTGCTCGATCTCGCCGATGTCGCGGAACACCAGCCCTTCTCCGGGCTCGCCGTCCCGAATGAGTGACATGTAATAGAGACCGAGCACGATGTCCTGGGACGGCACGATGATGGGTTTGCCGTTGGCCGGGCCCAGGATATTGTTCGTCGACATCATGAGCACGCGGGCTTCCAGCTGTGCCTCCAGCGACAGCGGAACGTGGACCGCCATCTGGTCTCCGTCGAAGTCGGCATTGAATGCGGCACAGACCAATGGATGCAGCTGGATCGCCTTGCCCTCGATCAGCACCGGTTCGAACGCCTGGATACCGAGACGATGGAGCGTTGGCGCGCGGTTCAAAAGCACGGGATGCTCTCGGATGACCTCTTCGAGGATATCCCACACCTCGGGCCTTTCCTTCTCCACCAACTTCTTGGCCATCTTGATGGTGGCGGCCATGCCCTTGAGCTCGAGCTTCGAATAGATGAATGGCTTGAACAGTTCGAGCGCCATCTTCTTGGGCAGCCCGCACTGGTGCAGCATGAGTTCCGGGCCCACCACAATCACCGAGCGTCCCGAGTAGTCGACGCGCTTACCAAGCAGGTTCTGACGGAACCGGCCCTGCTTGCCCTTCAGCATATCGGACAGGGACTTGAGCGGACGCTTGTTGGCGCCGGTAATCACCCGGCCGCGCCGGCCGTTGTCGAACAGGGCGTCGACGGCCTCCTGCAGCATGCGCTTCTCGTTGCGAACGATAATGTCGGGCGCGCGCAGTTCAATCAGCCGCTTGAGGCGGTTATTCCGATTGATGACCCGGCGATAGAGATCGTTGAGATCCGACGTGGCGAAGCGGCCACCGTCCAACGGCACGAGAGGGCGCAGGTCCGGAGGAATGATCGGCACGACGGTCAAGATCATCCACTCGGGCCGATTGCCCGAATTGAGGAAGGATTCAATGAGCTTGAGGCGCTTCACGAGCTTCTTCGGCTTCACCGCCGACGTCGTCTCCGCGAGTTCCGTGCGCACCGCATCACGCTCACCCTCGAGATCCATCTTGATCATGATCTCGCGGACGGCTTCGGCACCGATGCCGGCTGTGAAGGCATCCTCGCCGTACTCGTCCTGGGCCTCGTAATACTCGTCCTCCGACATGATCTGACGCTCCTGGAGCGGAGTCAGGCCGGGTTCGATAACCACGAAGCTTTCGAAGTAGAGAATGCGCTCCAGCTCCTTGAGGGTCATGTCGAGCAGCAATCCGATGCGACTCGGCAGAGACTTCAGGAACCAGATGTGAGCAACCGGAGAGGCCAGCTCGATGTGGCCCATGCGCTCGCGGCGCACATTCGACAGCGTGACTTCGACGCCACACTTTTCGCACGTGATGCCGCGATACTTCATCCGCTTGTACTTGCCGCACAAGCACTCGTAGTCCTTGATCGGACCGAATATGCGGGCACAGAACAGACCATCCCGTTCCGGCTTGAACGTTCGATAGTTGATGGTCTCAGGTTTCTTGATTTCTCCGAATGACCACGAGCGAATCCGCTCGGGGCTGGCGATCGAAATCTTGATCTGATCGAAAGTTTGGGCGGAAGCAGGCTGCCCGAAAATCCGCATCAACTCATTCATCAATCGTGCTCCTTGTGCACCGCCAACGTGGCGGTTTTATTCGACAAATACTTCGAGGTCGTACGAAACGCCCCTCCGGGTCAGTACTCTTTCTGCATAAGATCGACATTCAGGCCGAGTGCCTTGAGTTCCTTAACCAGAACGTTGAAGGACTCGGGGATGCCCGCCTCGAACGTATCGTCACCGCGGACAATGGCCTCATAGACCTTCGTCCGACCGGCGACGTCATCCGACTTGACGGTCAGCATTTCGCGAAGCGTGTATGCCGCACCATAAGCTTGCAGTGCCCACACCTCCATTTCGCCGAAGCGTTGACCACCGAACTGCGCCTTGCCGCCCAGTGGCTGCTGGGTCACCAGGCTGTACGGCCCGATCGACCGGGCGTGGATCTTGTCATCCACGAGGTGGTGAAGTTTGAGCATGTAAATGTACCCAACAGTCACCTTCCGGTCGAACGTATTCCCCGTCCGGCCATCCACCAAAGTGACCTGACCGGAGTGCTCAAGCCCGGCGCTTTCGAGCATCTCGATAATTCCGGACTCGTCGGCACCATCGAAAACCGGGGTCGCGACAGGTATCCCCTGCCGCAGATTGCCCGCCAGCTCGACCAGCTCGTCACCGTTGAGACCGGCGATGGCCTCGTCGTACTGCTCTTTGCTGTACAACGTCTTGAGGGTTTTCCGCAGATCTTCATGATTTCCGGAGCGATTGACGCTCTCCATGACCTCGCCGATTTGCCGGCCCAATCCCGCGCAGGCCCAACCCAGGTGGGTCTCAAGAATCTGACCGACGTTCATTCGCGAAGGAACGCCGAGGGGGTTGAGCACAATGTCAACGGGCGTCCCATCCTCGAGATACGGCATATCTTCCATGGGCACGATCTTGGAGATCACACCCTTGTTGCCGTGACGTCCGGCCATTTTGTCGCCCGGCTGCAGCTTACGCTTAACCGCGACGAACACCTTGACCATTTTCATCACGCCCGGCAGCAGCTCGTCACCACGCTGCAGCTTTTCGATCTTGCTTTCGAAGCGCGCATCGAGAAGCCCCTTGGCGTCATCGAACTGCTTCTTGAGCTGTTCGATATCGCCCATCACCTTGGCGTCCTTGAGGCCTATCTGCCACCACTGGCCATGGCTCAGTTCGTTGAGCACCGCATCGGTGATGCGGCCACCGGTTTTCATTCCTTTGGGCCCGCTGGCGGACGTGCGACCCATGAGCAGTCCCTTCAGCCGCTCATAGGTGTTGCGCTCCAGGATGGCGAGTTCGTCCTCGCGATCCTGAGCCAGCGCCTCGATCTCGTCCCGCTCGATCGCCAGCGCCCGCTCATCCTTCTCGACGCCGTGGCGCGAGAACACGCGGACCTCAACGACCGTCCCGGTCGCACCCGGAGGCAGGCGCAAGGAGGTATCGCGAACGTCCGATGCTTTCTCGCCGAAGATGGCGCGGAGAAGCTTCTCTTCCGGCGTCATCGGCGATTCACCCTTGGGGGTGATCTTTCCGACGAGAATATCGCCGGCCTGGACCTCGGCACCGATGTACACGATCCCCGCTTCGTCGAGGTTCTTCAGCGCCTCTTCGCCGACATTCGGGATGTCGCGTGTGATCTCTTCCTGACCCAGCTTGGTATCCCGGGCCATCAACTCGAATTCCTCAATGTGGATCGAAGTGAACACGTCGTCACGGACGATGCGTTCCGAGATCAGGATGGAGTCCTCAAAGTTGTAACCACCCCAGGGCATGAACGCGACCAGCACGTTCCGGCCGAGGGCAAGTTCGCCCAGGTGCGTCGACGGTCCGTCTGCGACGATATCGCCAGCCTGGACCTGATCACCGACGGTCACCAGCGGACGTTGCGTGATGCAGGTGTTCTGGTTCGAGCGCTGGAACTTCAGCAGATTGTAGATGTCGACGCCCGACCGCGAGAGATCGGTTTCCTCCGTCGCCCGCACAACGATGCGGTGGGCATCGACCTGCTCGACGACACCGGTCCGCCGCGCCACGATCGCGACACCCGAGTCCCGCGCCACGACTTCCTCCATGCCCGTGCCGACAAGCGGTGCTTCCGCTTGAAGGAGCGGCACCGCCTGGCGCTGCATGTTCGAGCCCATCAGAGCGCGGTTGGCGTCGTCGTTCTCCAGGAAAGGAATGAGCGCCGCCGCGACGGACACCAGTTGCTTCGGTGACACGTCGATGTAGTCGATGTTTTCCGGCGCGGTCACAATGAACTCGCCACCCTTGCGGCAGCTCACCAGATCTTCGGCAAACCGGCCCCGGCCATCCAATTCGGCATTTGCCTGGGCGATGACGTACTTGCCTTCCTCCATTGCCGAGAGGAAGAGCACCTCGTCCGCGACCTTGCCGTTCTCCACCTTGCGATACGGCGTCTCGATGAACCCGTATTTATTGACTCGCGCGTAGGTCGCGAGACTGTTGATCAGCCCAATGTTGGGACCTTCCGGCGTCTCGATCGGACAAATGCGGCCATAGTGCGTCGGGTGCACGTCGCGTACCTCAAAGCCGGCACGTTCGCGGGTCAGTCCACCCGGACCCAGGGCGGACAGGCGCCGCTTGTGGGTAATCTCGGACAGCGGGTTGGTCTGGTCCATGAACTGGCTGAGCTGGCTCGAGCCGAAGAATTCACGCACCGCGGCCGTCACTGGCTTGGCGTTGATCAGATCGTGCGGCATGACAGTGTCGATCTCGACCGAACTCATACGCTCGCGGATGGCGCGCTCCATGCGGAGCAGCCCGACGCGATACTGATTCTCCAGCAACTCACCGACTGAACGCACCCGGCGATTGCCGAGATGGTCGATGTCGTCGATTTCGCCGCGACCATCCTTGAGGTCGACGAGCGTCTTGATCACGCCGAGAATGTCCTCACGGCGCAGGGTTCGGAGATTGTCATCCGTCTCGAAACCCAGACGCGCATTCATCTTTACGCGTCCGACGGCGGAAAGGTCATACCGCTCCGCATCGAAGAACAGACTCTTGAACAAAGTCTCCGCGGTTTCCAGGGTCGGGGGCTCGCCCGGACGCATCACGCGATAGATCTCGACCAGCGCCTTTTCGCGGCTCTTGTTCTTGTCGGCCGCCATGGTGTCGCGGATGTACGACCCAATGTTGACGTGGTCGATGTCGAGGGTCGGCACCTCGGTGTGGCCCGACGCCTGGATGGCTTCAAGCGTCTCGGCAGTCAATTCGTCGCCGGCCTCGGCAAAGATTTCACCGGTCTCTTCGTTGATGATGTCGACAGCGATGAAACGCCCCTCGAGATCTTCCGGACCAACGAGGATTTCCTTCGTTCCCTTTTCGAGGAGTTGCCGTGCGGCACGGGGTGTCAGCTTGCTGCCGGCTTCGGCAATGACCTTGCCGTCTGCTGCATTGACCAGGTCCTTGATGAGCTTGAGACCACGCATGCGCTCGGGCCGGAACGGCATACGCCAGCCATCACGCTTCTTGTCCCACTTGAAATCGACGGTTTCGTAGAAGTGTTCGAGGATGTCATCCGCCGTCAGCCCCAACCCGAACAGCAGCGTGGTGACCGGCAGCTTACGGCGGCGGTCGATACGCACGTAGACGAGGTCCTTGGCGTCGAATTCGAAATCGAGCCAGCTGCCTCGGTAGGGAATGATGCGCGCGGCGAACAGGAATTTGCCGGACGAGTGGGTCTTGCCCTTGTCGTGGTCGAAAAAGACGCCCGGGGAGCGGTGCATCTGACTGACGATCACGCGTTCGGTGCCATTGATCACAAACGTGCCGTGATCCGTCATGAACGGCATATCGCCCATGTAGACGTCCTGCTCTTTGATATCGAGCACCGACTTGGCGCCAGTGTCAGGATCGACCTCGAAGACAATCAGCCGGAGTGTGCACTTCAGAGGTGCAGCATAGGTCATTCCACGCTGCTGACATTCTTCAACGTCATACTTGGGTTCTTCGAATTCATACTTGATGAACTCGAGCGAAGCGGTCTCGGAGAAATCGGAAATCGGGAAGACCGATTTGAATACACCCTGCAGTCCAGTGTCGGGCCGCTCGTTCTGGGCGACATGCTGTTGCAGGAATAAATCATAAGAATTCTTTTGGACTTCGATCAGATTCGGCATTGCCGCCACGGTGGCGATGCGACCGAAGTTCTTGCGAACGCGCTTACGACCGGTAAATGAGAGTGTCATGTGCTCCTGACCTCGTGGTGTGCAGCGTAATTTCAACAAACCCGCATGCGGGTAACTCTTCTTCGTACTTGCCCGGATTACAGGCCGGGTTTCCTTCTCTTCGGATCTCTTTGCAGGGAGATCCCGGTGGTGCGGCACGGGCAGCCAGGAGGCCGCCCGTGCGCAATGCGATTCGTTACTTCAGTTCCACCGTGGCGCCCGCACCTTCCAGCTGTTCCTTGATCTGGTCGGCTTCTTCCTTGGTGGCGCCTTCCTTGACGGCCTTGGGCGCGGCCTCGACCAGATCCTTGGCTTCCTTGAGGCCAAGTCCGGTGATGGCACGCACTTCCTTGATGACGTTGATCTTCTTGTCACCGAAAGAAGCAAGGACGATGTCGAAGGAATCCTGCTCCTCTGCGGCACCTCCGCCCTCGGCGGGTGCGGCCGCTGCAACGGCGGCAACGGGTGCTGCGGCGGACACGCCCCACTTCTCTTCCAGAAGCTTGGCGAGGTCTGCCGCTTCGAGGACAGTCAGTCCGGAAAGCTCTTCGGCGATTTTCTCTATATCAGCCATTTGATGTCTACTCCTTCGCTGGAGCCCTTAGCTCCGGTTGGTTTCCGTACGGGAGGCCTACGCCGCCTCGCTCGATTTGGCATGCGCGTCGATGACGCGGGCAAGCTGACCGGCGGGCGCTTGAAGCACCCCGGCTACCTTGGTTGCTGGCGCATTGAGCAGCCCAACGATCTTGCCCCTCAACTCGTCGAGTGAGGGCAGACTTGCAAGGTCCTTGACTGCGCTGGCGTCCAGAAGCGTTTCCCCCATCGCCCCGCCTAAAACGACGAGCTTGTCGTTCTGTTTGGCGAAGTTCACGCAGATCTTGGCGGGAGCGACCACGTCATCCGAAAATGCGATCGCCACCGGTCCTTCGAACATCTCCGTGAGCGGTGCGTAGGGCGTGCCATCAAGAGCGAGACGCGCGAGCCGGTTCTTGGTAACGCGGAAATTGGCACCGGCTTCCCGCATCTTTCCGCGGAGATCACTCATCTCCATGACATTCAGGCCGCGATAGTGGGTAACCACCACAGCCGCCGCGTCATTGAAAGTGCGGTTGAGGTCGGCGACAACCTCCTCCTTCTCACCTCGGTTCACGCTTGCTCTCCCAACTCATGGTCCGGTTCGGGCAATGCCCGACGCCGGTCCCGGGTTGCACTCATGGACCCACCCGACATCGGGTGGATCCTGCGATCCCTGTCCCAGCGGTCCGAACCGTGTGCATCGGCCTTGTCAGGCCCATACGGATCAACCCCCGTCTATGCAGGCGGCAATGCCGCCATTACGCCGCCTCCGGCACCTGCAGTCTCGGACAGGATGGTCCCGCAAGCCGCAGCCGGCGGGACCGATTCACCCCAATTGAGGTGAAACCCTTCAATCATGTCATCCGGCGTCAGCAGCCGGCGTTAGTACTCCGTTTCAGCGTTTGCCGCGTGCCCCTACTGGGACGCCGCACTCGCTATATCCACCTTTACGCCGGGTCCCATGGTCGTGCTGACCGCGATCCGCTTCATATAGGATCCTTTTGCGCCGCTCGGCTTGGCCCGGTTGAGGGCATCGATGAAAGCGCGCAGGTTGGCGACAAGTTGATCCTCGCTGAAGCTCGCCTTGCCGATCCCGGCGTGAATGATGCCGGCCTTTTCGACCCTGAACTCCACCTGACCGCCTTTGACCGCCTGAATGGCCTCGGTGACATCGTTTGTCACGGTCCCGAGTTTCGGATTGGGCATAAGTCCGCGGGGCCCGAGCACCTTACCCAACTTTCCGACCACCGGCATCATGTCGGGCGTCGCGATGCAGCGCTCGAATTCTATGTCACCGCCGGTGATCTTCTCCGCAAGGTCCTCGGCGCCGACGATGTCGGCTCCCGCCGCCGTTGCTTCTTCTGCCTTGTCTCCCTTCGCGAATACGGCGACCCGAACCGATTTTCCGGTGCCGTTGGGCAGCGCGACAACACCACGAACCATCTGGTCCGCGTGACGAGGGTCCACGCCAAGGTTGACAGCGATCTCGACCGTCTCGTCGAACTTGGTGCTTGCACCCTGCTTGATCAGCTTGACCGCTTCTTCGGCCGGATATTGCGTCTCGCGGTCGATTGTCTCCCGCGTCGCCTTCAATCGTTTTCCTACCTGAGCCATGGTTCTACTCCGCAACCTCAATTCCCATAGAACGGGCTGACCCGATCAGCATCTGCACCGCGCCGTCGATGTCGAAAGCGTTCAAGTCGGGCATCTTCTCCTCGGCGATGTCCCGCAGCTGCTGCATGGTGACCTGACCGACGATCTCGCGTCCGGTCTCTCCGGTTCCCTTCTCAAGCCCGGCGGCCCGCTTGATGTAAAATGACACCGGCGGTTTCTTCGTCTCGAACGAGAATGACTTGTCAACGAACACCGTGATAACGGTGGGAATCGGCATCCCGCCCTCGAGTCCCTGCGTCGCGGCGTTGAACGCCTTGCAGAACTCCATGATGTTCAAGCCTCGCTGGCCGAGCGCGGGCCCGATCGGCGGCGATGGATTGGCCTGTCCCGCCGGGACCTGCAGCTTGATGTAACCTTCTATTTTCTTCGCCATCTCAGACGCTACCCACTCTTGATTGCTTTATCAGACTTTCTCGACCTGGGAGTACTCGAGCTCCACAGGCGTCGCCCGGCCGAAGATCGACACAGCCACCTTCAACCGCGTCCGCTCTTCGTCGACCTCTTCCACGAGACCGTTGAAGGACGTGAACGGCCCGTCGGACACACGAACCTGCTCGCCGACCTCGAATGTGATCGAAGGCTTCGGTCGCTCCACCCCTTCCTGCACCTGGTGTGCGATTCGCGCCGCCTCGGCCTCACTGATGGGCGACGGGCGTCCCATCGGACCCAGAAAGCCGGTCACCTTCGCCGTGTTCTTGACCAGGTGGTACGTCTCGTCGGTCATGTCCATTTTCACCAGCACATAGCCGGGAAAGAACTTCCGCTCTGCATTCACGCGCTGACCGCGGCGAATCTCGACCACCTCCTCGACGGGCACCAGGATCTCTTCAAACATGTCACCCATATCCAGGCTGTCGGCCTGTTCACGCAGCGACTGTGCCACCTTCTTCTCGAAGCCCGAATAGGCGTGCACCACATACCATTTCGCCGTCATCCGTTTATCCTCCGATCCCGAGGACCAAGCGCACGCCGAACGACAGAATCTGATCGACGCCAAAGAAGAAAATCGCTGCCAGCGTCACCATGATGAAGACCATCACGGTCGTGACACCCGCTTCCTTGCGGGTGGGCCATGTCACTTTCGCGGTTTCCTGGCGAATCTGACGTACGAACTCGCCCGGGTTGGTCTTCGCCATGATTACTCCACACGGCGCGAGCAATGCTCACGGCCATCAATCAGCGAACGCGCGGCGCGGAAACTGGCAGGAGTGGCAGGAATCGAACCCGCAACCCCCGGTTTTGGAGACCGGTGCTCTACCAATTGAGCTACACTCCTTCATCCCAACAGAAATCCGAACCTGCGCGCCGTTGGTCCGGCTCCTGTGTCGCGTGTCTGACCGCGCTGAATGTTCCTACTCGGCGATTTTGGCGACGACGCCGGCGCCGACGGTACGACCCCCCTCACGGATGGCGAAGCGCAACCCCTCGTCCATCGCGATCGGTTGGAT
>MDTE01098845.1_pt1 | contig 15554 bp, 32 predicted proteins | sample 811231 | NCBI WGS metagenome assembly MDTE01 (sample SAMN05326651, study PRJNA326480) | marine metagenome | isolation source: seawater | place: Indian Ocean: Red Sea | collected 2010 | reverse complement strand
GGAGTTCATATCCAATTTTTTTATTATTTTCCTAATATCATTTGTTATTAGCTTTGTAGTGTATTTACTGCTAATGCCGGAGGATAAGAAGCCTAATACATTTAAACAGATTACTTTAGATCATTTTTTAAATATACATAAAGATAGGGGTTATAAGAAATAATGGATATACAAAATACATTAGAAACTCCAGCATTCCAGGGATTAAATCAATCGGCTATTCTCCCTCCTGCATCTCAAGGAGCAACGGGACCTGTAAATATAAGTGATATTTCAGTAGCTAAACCAGATAGTTTAGCTCCTATTGAACCAGATAAAGGCAGCCTTATAAACATACACGCATTTATTATCTTGATGGCAACCATAGTTTTATTAACTGCTTGTTGGATTCCTAAAACATGAAGGCGGTTGTAAATGGAAGGCTTATTACATGATGCATGGGTCCTCTTTGTTGGCATTGGTTCCTGGATGGTTAATAAGCTAACCGCTAAATTAGATGGATTAGAAAAAGGAAAAGCTGATGCTGGGCAGATAAATGATGCTATTAAAGGCATTAGTAGCAAAATGCATGAAATAGAAAAGAAAATTGATAGTTTAGGTTTGACAGCGATTGAACGGTCTGAATTTAAGTCAGATATAACATCTTTGCATTTACGAATTAATGACATGGAACAAAGAAAATCCGATAAGATCCAGAAGGTAGATGTAAAGATGCGAACAGAAAATGGAGAGCATTAGTGGAAAAATTAAACGAGATGTTAATTGGTGCTCTAGCCATTGTAGGCGGGTTTGTTACAAAAAGGGTATTTAGGAACCAGGATGTATTAAATGACCGCCTATCTCATTTAGAAGAAAGGATAGCTACAAAAGATGATATTCATGCTATTAACGATAATATTGCTTTAATTCTTAGCCATTTGCTAGATAAAAAATAAATTTGACATAATTTTGATTTTTGTGGTATAACCATAAAAGTTAGTTAGTGCTACTTGGGAATATCACAATAACTATTTTAGGACAACCCTGTTGGATTACGCCCAACAGTTTAGGACCCGTCAGGCTCGCCTTCTCCCAAGTAGCCATTCTGACGGGTCCTTTTTTTTTAACTAAAACTTGGGAGAAACAAAATGGCAAAAACAATTTTAAAAACTGATTATTCAGCAAAGAAATGTCAAGAAATGGAAGGGCATGATGGTTATGTAATTCGATTTGATCTTTGCTACAAAGGTAAAAAAGTTGCCGAAGTTTATGATGATGGCAATGGTGGCATGATTGAAATTTCTTGGGTTTATTATGATAACAAAACAGAATCCATGAAGGAATACATCAAAGGGGCAAGCAAGGACTTTGATGCCTTGGTTAAGCAAATGGGGCAATATGAATCTCCATTTGATAAGTCCATGAATGACTATAATGATGAAATTCTTGTCATGGAAATTTATGAAGATCAAAGAATGACTAAGCAATTAAAACGACTTTTGAAAAACAAGGTAGTGTTCATTGACAAAGATAATGGCAAATGTGGTGAATATTCTTGGAAGGGTTGCAAGGCTATTACCCAAAAGCATATTGATGTTGTTAAGAGGGATTGCAAAGAAGTAAAAGTAATTTTGAATGAGTTGGATTTTTCAGAAGCATTTGTTCAATTCAAAAAGGCTGTTTCAATATAAACATGGGGGGGTATCCAAAACTAGACTCCTCTCTAGTTGCCAAGGTTCTTAATCGGTGAGCCTTGGCTGCCCCCTTAAAACTTGGGAGATAAAAAAAATGAACCACTTAGAGTTTGCTGAATTTGAAAGTTTAAGTTTAGAACCAACTGATTTTGATGTTTTTTGGGGCAACTTGTTTATTTATTGTTCGTTAAATGGATTAAATTTTTTTGATACCAACCCAAAAAGAGTCAAAAAAATAGTTGATTGTATTTGCGAAGATAAGCTAGAAGCATATGGATATTCAATAGATCAAGTAGTTGAAGATTTTGAAAATGGGAAATCAATCATTGAAATTTATAAAAATTTAAAGGCTCAAAACTTGGGAGATATGAAAAATGAAAAATAAATTTAAATACAATGATGGTGGAAGAAAAGAAGCGGGTAGGAAAGGGGATGCTGGTGATTGTGTTACTAGAGCTATTGCCATTGCAAGTGGGATTCCTTACCAAGAAGTTTATGACGTATTAGCAGAAGGTAATTTTAATCAACGCAAATCTAAATATGAAAAGGCATATAAAACCAAAGATTACAAACGCCCTCGAACTGCATCAAAAGGAATATCAACTAGACGGAAATGGTTTAAAGATTATATGGCTTCGATCGGGTTCAAATGGACACCAACAATGCAAATAGGGTCTGGCTGTAAAGTTCATTTAAAAGCTGACGAACTTCCAAAAGGAAAAATCATCGCTCGTGTTTCTAAACATTATACTGCTGTAATTGATGGGGTGATTAACGACACTTACGACCCGTCAAGAGAAGGAACAAGATGCGTATACGGTTATTGGTCTAAAGAAGGAGATAGATAATGAGCTATGTTAAAAATTTTCTTTTGCCTGAAGATGATGAACAAATAGAAGGACCTGGGCTTGAAGATGAAATTCAGTCAATCCTTCAACCCTTATACAATCCACATCCAACGAATCGTGATATTACTTACCAGTTGGTTGAGTTGGTGAAAACGGAATCCATGGATGCAGATGAACTAGCAACGCGTTTAGATGTACTTGTTGAAGATATAGTAGCTATACAGGCAAGGGTACGAAAGCTATTACCAGTTGAATTCAGGAAAAAGGAGAAATGGTTATGACCTGGGTAGATTTTTTTTGGATGGCATATTGTGGATGGAATTTGGCTTTAATAATTGCCTTGATAGGCTCGGTAGTTAATGATGATTAACTTTTTAAGGGAGGATCAATAGATGGACATTCATAGTGAAACGCGTAGCAAGATTGCTTCGGCTCTAATTAAGGCTAGGAAAAACATGGAAGGGGCTAAGAAAAAAGGTAAGGGAAATTGGGGTGCATATGCGACGGCAGAAGATCTTATTGAAGCATGCAATGAGCCCTTGCTTGACCAGGATATTATATTGACGCAAGGAACCATGCCATTGGAAGGTAAAAATTGGGTCGTAACCCAGGTAACGCATGCCAGTGGTGAGTTTATGCGATCGTTCACGGAAATTGTTGTTGAAAAAAACATGAGTCCTCAAAAAGCACTTGCCGGGCAGACTTATGCAAGACGGGGCGGGATTGAATCCTTGTTGGCTATTCCAAGAATTGACGATGATGGGGAAAACAAAATAAATACCCCTCCTATGCCTGAACCTGAAGAACCTAAAAAAACAGAAAACACATTATATATTTCTGAAGAAGATAGACAGGATTTCATTACCTGGGCAACTAAGGAAAAGGGTTTAAATGGGAAGCAAGCAAAAGAACTGTTAGGGGAATTGGGGATAGAAAGTTCTCACAAGATCAAGGCAGATGAATTAGAAGACGTAAAACAATTTATTACTAATGAAATTAAACGCAAAGGAATGCAAGAACTGGAAGAAATGGAGGGCGATCAATGAAGCCTTTAAGTAAGGAAATGTTAGAAACTATTTTGAACAAGAAGATAGAATCAGGTGAAGACTTGGCCTTATTGCAGGAAATTAGTACCCAGTTTGATACATTAGAAGGTTTTAAGAAGGGAATGGAAGAACTTAGGCTAATTTTTGCTGAACGTGAATTTTATTCCTGGGCGGCTAAAGATTCTAATAAGAAAAATTTATCCCAAGAAGACAACGTATCAAGCATGGAAAATCTAAACCGGGGGGATAGAAAATGGAATTAGACATTATTGAAGATACTGAAATGTTAAAAATTCAAGGGGATAGATTGAAGGCACAATGTATTGCCTTGAATGTCAAGGATGACGCATCTTGGAGCCAGGCCCATGAAAAGATTTCGCAAGGGGCGGCTGTTAGAAAAGAAGCTAAAAGACGTTTGGAACCTTACAAACAACAAGTAAAGGATCTTCGTGAAAAGATACAACAGGCGGAAAAATTAATCTTAGATCCAGTCAATGAAGGTTGCCAACATCTTGTCGATAAAATAGCTGCTTATGAAGTAGAACGTGATGAAATTCTAGAAGCAGAAATTAAGAAAAATAGAGAAAAAAATAAAGAAGCAAATGAACGTATGATTTTTGAAATGGAAGAACAAGGGGTTCCGCAAGTCGCTATTGATTCAGCAAAAGAACTAATCGATCAGCCAGAAGCCCCATTAGCCATTCCTACCCTTAAAGGCAAGAACACAATCAAGCCATCTTGGGATGTTGAAATTATCAAGGGGAAAGAAGATCAAATTCCATATGAATATTTGATCCCGGTGAATGAAACAATGCGGAAGGCTGTAGCTGCAAATATCAAGAAGGTGGTGGTCGCCAAGTATGGGCGGATAGAAATAAAAGGAATACGAATTATCCCAATTAACTCAAGCATTCAAAGGAGCAAAAATGTCTAACTTTAATAAGGTAATATTGATGGGCCGATTAACGCGTGACCCGGAAAAAAAGGAAATCCCTAGTGGGGCAAACTTATGTGAATTTGGTTTAGCTGTGAATAGAACTAGAAAAAAAGGCGAAGATGAAGTATGTTTTTTGGATATTACTTGTTGGAATACATTGGCTGATAATTGCTACCAATACTTAAAAAAGGGGGCGCTTTGCCTGGTGGAAGGACATTTGAATCAACGCGAATGGGAAAACAAATCCGGGCAAAAACAAACCAAAATACAGGTTGTTGCGGGAAGTGTTACATTTATGCCAAAAGGTATTGAAACAAAAGAACAGGATGATATTCCATTTTAACTGAGGTTATGCCATGAAGAACAGACATTATATTGATGATCCAAACCTTCCCGAGCTCCCTCTTTTTAAAGAAGGGGGGACCAGGGAAGAACAAGTGCGGGATATGGTTGGCTTTGTCAATGGGGTTAGGGCAACGAGCCTTGATGCCTACCGGGATCTGCAAGAATCCGGGGTATTGGGGAACCAGGAATTGGCAATTTACAAGATTCTTATAGGGAAACCCTCAATGACACTGCAGGAAATTAGTAGGGAAGCGGAAATACAGATTAATGCGGTTAGTGGTAGGGTAAATGGGATGAAGAAAAAGGGTTACCTGGTTGAAGCAGAAAAGCGTGTTTGCACGGTAACTGGAAGATGCGTAATCCCAGTTAAGACAAATGTTTGAATATAAATTATCAAGGGGGTAGCCATGCATGAAGTTAGGGTAGTAAAAAAGTGTGAATGTGGCATGGAATTTTTTAAATATACAATATCAGAATTGGAAATTTCTAAAAAAATTTGGAAAGATATAGGGGTAAACCCATTAAGGCCTGACTATAAACCCGTAGCAAAAAAGAAGAAAAAAAAGCAAAAAGACAATAAGATAGAAAAAGAATGTAGGGAATGTGGGGCTATATATATGGGTACGCCTGGGAGAGTTTATTGCAATAACCCTTGCAAGGGAGGTGATTACATAGGAAACCCAATCCCAAGAAAAGATTGTGTAATGTGTGGTAAAAATTTCCAACCGAAATCCAACCGGGGTAAATTTTGTAATAACCCATGTACCTATTACGAATATAAACACCCTAAAAAAGAGGAGGAAATATGAAATGGTTTAAGCATTATACTGATTCGTCAGACGATGAATTTATTGCCGGGTTGGAAGAAAAATTTGGCTTAATCGGCTACGCCAGATGGTGGAAATTACTAGAAACAATAGCAAAGCAAATGGACAAAACAGATCGCTGTTATGCAGAATATTCTTGGAACAAATGGCAAACATTCTTAAAAGCAAAGCGAAAGAAACTAGAAACATTCTTAGAATATTCTGAAAACAAACTCAAAATAAACTTAGAATCTTCTGATAATCTTTTAAAAATCTCATGCCCTAAGTTATTGGAAATAAGGGATAATCATACAAAGAACTTGCAAGTAACCAGCAAGCAACTTACAAGCAAGAATAAGAATAAGAATAAGAATAAGAATAAAGAAGTAGATACTTCTATGGATTATGAAACAGCCCGGTATATTTTGAATTGGAGAAAGTCTCTCCATCCTAACCATAAAGATCCCAACCTTAAAAACTGGGCTAATACTATTCGGTTGATGCGGGAAGTGGACAAGCATTCGGATAAGGAAATCCGTGAATTGTATTCGTGGGTAGCAAAGGATGAATTTTGGCATAGGGTATGTTTATCACCAGACAATCTAAGAAAGCATTGGGATAAGATCGAGGCAAAAAAAGTAGGAGGTAAGAAAGAAGTCTTGGGGGGGAAAAACCTAAAAACCATAGAAAACTGGGAGGCGAAGGATGGAAAGAAAGGAATTCAAGATGGGGATGCAAATGTTATCAATGACGGGGCTTCCAAATGTAACGGAAGAACAGCTAGAAGTATGGTTCCGTCTACTTCAGGATCTGAAGACTGGTGAATTGGAAGAAGCTATCATGCAGATATGCAACCAGGTTACCCAGTTTTATCCTGGAACCAATGTCCCGGCATTGATTAGAGAAAGGGTAGAAGAAAACAGAAAGATCAAGAAAACCAACAAATTAAAGAAAATAGAAAGGGAAAAGAAATTGTTGGAAGAAAGGGAAAGAAAAAAAATAAGAGATGAATATGAGGCAGATCCAGAAGCCTATCAGAATCGGCGAAAAATTAAAGCCCTAGTCGCTAAAATAGGAAAGTAAAATGGAGCCAATAAAATTAAAGAAAACAGAATTTCAAAGTGAGCTTGTTGTTTCTGAAGATGATTTGAAGTGGGAAACGAAGGAACACCCATTTTATAAAATGTTGGTTTCCCTTCATCATATTCCTTCCGGGGAAAAGATAACACAAGCTACAAACATTGGAATAAGTGAGGGTAAGAAGTTCTGTCTAAGGGAATTGCAGGTAAGGTTATGCACGATTCCAAAAGAAGAAAGGTTTTGTGAATGGTGTCATAAAAAAATGGAAGAAGGGGGTTATAAGGCAAAATATTGTGGGGACACATGTAGAAACTCAGCTCGTGAAAATAGAAAAGGGAGGAAAAAAAATAATGAAGAAAGATGAAGAAATAATGGAAGATCGGATGAAAAAGTATGGGCCCCCAAGGCTTTTTTTTCAAACCTATGGGCAAATGTGTCAACTTTTAGATATATTTGCAGAAGCTAGTGGGCAGGAAAGTATAAATGAGGGGCATCTAGCTGCGTTAAAGCAAGTATTGTTGAAGGTTTTACGGTCAGCTTGGGACCCAAACCACTTAGATAATTATTGTGATGCCCGCAATTATATTTCAATAAGTGAAAAGTGCATCATAGAAAATCAAGGGAAAGGGGATTTAAATGCGAAGGCAAAGGAATGATTACGAACATATTGAACAGGTAAAATTGTTCAACTGGGCGAAAGAAAAGGAACGTCTACACTTACATTTAAGTCTTTTGTTTGCAATACCTAATGGGGGTCATAGGCATAAGGTAGTTGGGGCTAAACTTAAATCCGGCGGGGTCAAAGCCGGGGTGCCGGACTGTTTCCTTGCGGTCCCGAAAAATGGCAAACATGGTTTGTTTCTGGAACTTAAACATGGGAAGAACAAGCCAACAGCAAGTCAAAACTGGTGGCTAACCAGTTTAAAGGTGGAAGGTTATGAAACTTGCGTTTGTTATGGTTTTGAACAGGCAAAATCTGCCATAGAAAAATATCTTCAACTTGAAATAGGAGGCTAAGAATGTGGTTATACCTGCCCAAACAATTTGTTCCCTCTTTAGCGGAATTGGAGGACTCGACGAATCAGTCAGATTGGCGGCCCCAGGCAGTAAAACTGTGGTTTATGTCGAGCGGGAAAGCTATGCAGTCGCCACTCTCTGCAAAAAGATGGAAGACAAGATCCTGGATGAAGCTCCTATTTGGGACGACATTACATCCTTCGATGGCAAGCCTTGGCGTGGAAAGGTATCGACAATCATTGGAGGATTTCCATGTACCGACTTGTCCGTCGCAGGCAAAAAAGAAGGAATCGTCAAAGGAAACAGATCCGGGCTTTTCTACGAATACGTCCGCCTTATTGGCGAAATACGACCCCGATACGTCTTCGTGGAGAACGTCTCAGGCTTGCTGGATAACGGGGCAATGGGCATTGTTCTCGGAGAATTTTCCAAAATCGGGCTGTCTTGTCAATGGGGAATGTTTTCAGCGTCGGGAGTGGGAAGCTCCCATCAGCGCCAAAGAGTTTTTGCTTTGGGGTACGCCGAACACGATGGATATTTTACCGGCGGGGATTTCGGGGGCATATAGGGAAAGTCTTGGATCTCGTAGGGAACGATCTAGCAATTTAAGGGATCAGGTTGTTGATAAAGCATGGCCTACCCCAAGGGCATTGGAAATAGAAGAAAGTGTGGAATCCCATAACGCGCGAATGGAAAAGAGAAAAGCTGAGGGGAAGGAGCCAATAAGCGAAAATCTATCAATAACTACAAAAAAATGGAGGACTCCCTTGGGAGCGGATGGAACTCACAATCACGGCCTTGCCCCAAGTGTTTTGGGGGGGCAAACAACTTTAACCTTATCCGCTCAAGTATTGAAAGAAGAAGATAGTAAGAAATGGCCTACCCCTGTGAAGTCAGATTTCCAAGAACGTAGGGCATCAGAAAACTGGGATGGTAGTGATCTGCCAAGCGTTGTAGATGCCTGGCCTACACCAACCGTCCACATGGTAAAAGGGCATAACAAAGAAGAAAGCCTTGTTTTTAAAGATGGTAAAGGGAAAACCTGCAAAAGACTTAGTAGATTGGATAATGCTGCGGTTCATACTGGGCCAGGAGCAAAATGGCTTACCCCGGCGGCTAGGGAAGATGCCGCCTGCCCACAATCACAAAGAATGCTAACCCATCAAGCAAAGGAGTTTGAATCATGCGAATCCCCTATTGGCCCCCAGGACCAAATGAAAGAAAGCATTGGGAAACAATCCTTACCGAACGACCCGACCTTGCCCCAGCGGTGGGCTACCCCGGTAACATTAGATCAGGTAGCGGGGAGGGATGTAGCGAACCAAGAGAAAATCAGATCAACGCTAACGAATGCGGATCTCAGCAGGAAAATGATGGGGGAAACGCCAAAGGAAAAGAAACGGCTGAACCCCAGATTCGTCGAGTGGTTGATGGGGCATCCGATTGGTTGGTCGAGTGTCAAGAAGATAGAAATGAAAGATTACAATGCCTGGGTAACGGAGTCGTCCCGCTTACTGGAGCTGTTGCTTTCCGGGTCTTGTGGGAAAGGATGGTAGAAGGAAAATGAAAGAAAACATTTTAGGCGATCACCCTTTAGTTTACACACCAAATAAACCAATTAAAGTCATATTAAAAAAAGAACACAAGGGACATGAAGTAAAAAAGGTTAAAACTCGTAGAAGGGTAATGTATTTTTGTGAAACCTGTGATAAGTGGTTAGGGCAAAAGAGGGGCAAACAGGAATGAAAAAAATAGGCTTAGTACATTTGGATGGCAAACTGCCCAACCTCGCTTTGATGCAGATTGCCGCTTATCACAAGGCGCTTGGGAGGGAAAGGGTAGAAACATTAAAGTCTTGGGAAGTAGATCCGTTCGTTATGGCATATGACAAGAGTGATTATTACCAGAATGCCTTTCAAAGATGGGTAAATCATAGGGCAATTTTTCATAGCGTCCCATTTGAAGAATATAAACCAGCATATACAAAACGAAAAAGTATGACTGGATAGTTGTCAAAGCATGAAATGTAACGGTAAGATATTATCGTTATGAATGATATAGCTAGGATTGTAAAACTAAAACGAATAGCGACTTCTGAGGAACGTGGCACTTTCGGCGTTTTACTCGATGACCAAGAACCGTTTTGCGTAACTCTCGAACCCCCGCTCATTCTCCAAGAGGATGGCAAAACCACTCCTAATATAAGTTGTATCCCTCCAGGCGTATATGTTACCAGCCGTGTTGATTCTCCTAGATTTGGCAAAACGTATGAAGTCAAAGATGTTGAAAGTGGCCACAGAACTCATATCCTATTCCACAAAGGAAATAGTGCAAAAAAAGATACAAAAGGGTGTATATTGGTAGCAGAAGGATTCGGCTTTAGTGGCGTAGAAAGAAGCGCCCAGGGTTTTACTGAATTCATGGAAAGATTGGAAGGCAATGAGCATTTTATACTTCAAATAACTGAGGAGTACAACTAATGGAACTATTAACGGCTTTTATGAGTCAGAACATGATTGCGCAGGCAGGTGAAATAGTGATGTTTGCCAATACTGTGACCATGGCCATGCCAACGCGTTGGAAGAATAACCAGTTTATGGATATGGTTTCAAAAGCATTGAATTTTCTAAGCATGAACATATTTAAAAATAAGAACATGGACGACAAGTAATGACTACTACTTTGATTTTGTTGGGGCTGTTAATTGGCGCCGGGTACTGGTGCTATCGCCAGGGCAAAGGATCAGAGGCTTTAACGAATGTTAGAAATGATTTAAGCAAATTAAAGAAAATCAACGAAAGTGATGAAAAACATGATCTTGAAACGGATAGCATTCTGGATGAATTGGGGGGTTCTGGTTCTAATGGGCCTCCTAGTGTCCTGCACGGGAAGCAAGACAGGGATCGGTAAGATTTATGCGGAACCGGCTACCCCGAAATGCGTTGCCCCTCTAGGGGATCATGGGCTATATGATTATCGTAGCTGTGATCTAGATTCTATTGGCAGAGCCTGGGTATTGGAAAAGAGAACCCGGATCAAATATCAGAACCAGATCAAAGTTATCAATGAATAGTCATGTTAGGCGATTATCTGCCGTATTATGAATGCCGCACCTATGACAAGAATGGAAAGTTGATTAAAATAGAATTGAGACCCCCACGTTATGATGTTTTGGAAAACCAAGAAGGGTTTTTTGGGAAGCGCCTTCGTAGTCGTGATGATTATAAGCATGACGGTAATGGCGCAGGAAATCCCGATGGTCCCGAGCTTTGATAAAATGCTTGCATGGGGTCCGGCGCGTGATCGGTCTATGGTGGTTGCGTTTGATGGTGTCAAGTTTAAGTATGAAATTCTGGATTGGCATGAAAGTAGTGACTGCAAGACAGTGGTTAAGGCTGAAAATAATGAATTAAAGTGGATTACGCATGTAGGGTATTTTTCGCATGAATATAGGACTAAAGATAAACCAGTAGCCTACCAGTTTGCCGGGGATAAACTTTGGCGGTGGGTAGGCAAAAAAACCTACAAGGAGGAATAAGATGCCACAAGGGCCAGGAACATATGGAAGCACAAGGGGAAGACCCCCGAAGCAGAAACCTAGAAGACCCAAAAAGCCTAAAAGGAAATAAAATGCCAAAAGAAAAACTGAATGATAAGCAGAAAATGTTTGTAAGTGAATATTGCATTGATAAGAATGCCAAACAGGCAGCAATTAGAACGGGTTACAGCCCTAAGACCGCGGAAGTGCAAGGGTCGAGGATGTTAAGTAATGTTAAGGTTCGTGAAGAAATTGACAAACAGTTAGAAAAGCAGTTTAAAAAGAATGAGTTGACCGCGGAAATGGTAGATGAAGTGATTGCGGGGATGGTCCTTACACCCCTTTCTGATCTTTATGAAGAAGGCCCGGATGGAACCAAGATCCCAAAAAGTGCGGAAGAACTAACCCCGATACAGCGACTTACAATACAGGAAACAACCTTAATGACAGGGGCAGATGGGTCCGGCTTCCAAAGGATTAAACAATATGATCGCCTAAAAGCTATTGAAATTTTTTCAAAGCGCCGCGGGGATTACCATGATAATAACAAAACAACCAACAACATAGCGAATATGCACGTCAACATTTTGGATATAAATAGTGCTAGAAGACGCGCTGGCAAGAAAGAGATTGATTTATGAATAGATCCTATTTAACAAGAATAGCAGAGCTACAGGAGATTATAGATAAGGGTGGAAGTATAAGCATTAAACTAGAGTCTGGTAAAACCTTCCGAATGAAAAAGGAATGTTTAGAAGCCCATACCAATGCGACTGATGAAGAATTGACAGAGGGAGAGGCGAAACAAAATGTTATGGATGCGTGTAGTCTATTCGGGGGCTCCCTAATGGGAGGGTAAAGAATGACCGCTACTTTAGAAAAAACAGCCGCAGATCATCTTGTTGAAGATATAGCTTCTTTCCATGATGATCCTTTGGGTTTCGTTAAATACGTTTTCCCGTGGGGGGAAGGGGATTTAGAAGGGCATACGGGCCCGGATACATGGCAAGAAGAATTGCTAAAAGATGTTGGGAGGCATATTCAGGAGGGGGAAGGGAAAAGCTACCAACACGCCTGTGCATCAGGCCATGGAATTGGGAAAGGGGCTGTAACAGCATGGCTAATCCTTCATCAAATGGCCTGTAGAAAGAATTTGAACGGAGTAGTAACTGCCAATACGAAACAGCAACTTGAAACCAAAACCTGGAGAGAACTCGCTCTATGGCATTCCAGATCCATCATTAAGCCCTGGTTTGAATGGACAGCTACCAAGTTTTATCACGTTTCATCGCCAGAAACCTGGTACGTCTCGGCAATTCCATGGAGTGAAAGAAATTCAGAAGCCTTCGCGGGGCAGCATGGGGAAGTATTGGTAATCTATGATGAAGCAAGTTCCATACCTGATTGTATTTATGAGGTTTCGGAAGGGGCTATGACGACTCCCGGTGCTATGTGGTTTACCTTTGGGAACCCAACGCGTAATACGGGGAGATTTAGAGAATCCTTTGGCAAGTTCAAGCATCGATGGACAACAAGACAGATAGATTCCCGCACCTGCAAGATGACCGACAAGCGCAAACTGGAAGAGTGGGTGGCGGATTATGGGGAAGATTCTGACTTTTGTAAAGTGAGGGTCCGGGGATTGTTCCCATCCGCTTCTTCCATGCAGTTTATATCCGGGGATTTAGTTGATGATGCATATAGTCGGGAAGCAAAATGTTATCTGGAAGAACCATTAATTATTGCCGTAGATGTTGCCCGGTTTGGTGACGACCAAAGCGTTATTTGTTATAGGCGTGGACGGGATGCAAAAACTATTGAGTGGCAGACTTACCGAGGTGTTGATACCATGCAGTTAGCTTCTTATGTATCAGAAGCGGTTAGAACCCATCAGGCTGACGCAGTATTTGTAGATGGTGGTGGTGTGGGGGGAGGTGTTGTAGATAGACTGCATCAACTCCATGTCCCGGTTATTGAAGTCAACTTTGGGGGTAAGGCTGAAGATGGTAGATACCAAAATAAGAGAGCTGAAATGTGGGGCAATATGAGGGAATGGCTGCAAAGAGGCTCTATCCCAAGGGACCAGGAATTGATTGATGACTTGATTGGGGTTGAATATGGGTTTACTCCAACAAACAAAATACAACTGGAAAAGAAAGAAGACATGAAAAAAAGGGGATTGGCTTCTCCTGATCTCGCTGATGCCCTAGCCCTTACTTTCGCCTATCCAGTAGCCCCAAAAGGAATGGCTGCACATCGGGGGGAAATGGCTAAAAAAAGAAGATCATACAACCCTTTGGCGGGAAAACGATAACTATTATTCGGAGATTAACAAATGCTTGAATTATTATCAGTCTTAATGTGTGGTGGTGGGCCAAGCCCCGCTCCTACGCCAGCCCCTGCCCCGGCACCTGCCCCCATCAAGCAACCAATGCGGGCAGCTAGGCAAAAGCAAGGTGGGACAAGAGGGGCATCGCAGGCTTCATCTGGATCTGTAGGTGGTGGTACGGGTGGCACCTTATTAACAGGCATCCAAGGCATTGGCGACGCATCATTATCAACTGGTAAAACAATTTTAGGGGGTTGATATGGGTGTAGAAGTTGGCACAGCAATGTTGATTAGTAGTGCGATTGGGGCAGCTACATCATTTGCAACCGCGGCAATGGCTCCTAAACCTAAAATGCCGAGTATGGGTTCTTTGCCACAATCTAAAGTACAGCAGGTATCCAAGCAGGCTGACAAGGAAACGGCAAACATGGTTAAATCCGCAAAGTTGCGAAGCGGGGCGGCAACTCCTCCAACACTATTAACTGGTAGCCAAGGCGTTGGAGATGAAAACCTTAATCTAGGTGGTTCGCTATTAGCCTAAGTAAATGGGGATAAAATGATAGAAACATTAACAGATGTTAGAAGGAAAGCGAAATATACGCGTCGTCTTGGGCGTTTGAAGTTAGAAAGAGAAAGTTACGTTTCTCATTGGAAAGATTTGACTGATAACCTTTTACCAAGAAGCGGCAGATACTTTCTTGAGGATCGTAACAAGGGTGAACGTAGAAACCTGGATATTTATGATTCTACCGGGACCAGGGCTTTAGGGGTGTTGGCAGCCGGGATGATGGCTGGAATGAGCTCCCCGGCTAGGAAATGGTTTACCTTGGCATTGGCAGATAGGGAAATGATGCAATACCAGCCTGTAAAGGTATGGCTTGATGATGTAGTTGAAATTATTAGGGAAATATTTTCAAGATCAAATGTTTATAGGGTTTTGCATGGGCTATATGAAGAAATGGCTACATTTGGAACTGGCTGTGCAATGTTGTTTCGTGATAGGGAAGATTTAGTTCGGCTTTACCCGCAGACCGTGGGAGAATTTTACGCAGCACAAGACAATCGCTACAAAATAGATACGATATATAGAGAATTCCAAATGCAGATAGGCCCGATGGTTCAGGAATTTGGGCGAAAAAATGTAAGTTTAGCTACACAAAACCTTTATGATCGTGGCGTTTTGGATGAATGGGTTACGATTGTTCATGCTATACAGCCAAGAATGGAAAGGGATGTTGGCAAAAGGGATAACATTAATATGCCTTGGGAATCCATATTCTTGGAAAGAGATGCGGATGATGAACATTTTTTAAGGGAATCCGGGTTTAATATGTTCCCGGCATTGGTTCCTCGATGGAATGTTAGGGGAGGTGATGTGTATGGCTCTGATTGCCCTGGGATGACTAGCCTGGGAGATATTAAGCAATTACAAGACAACCAAAAACAGAAAGCCAAGTGCATTGATTACCAAACGGACCCGCCTTTGCAAGTTCCAACGGCATTAAGGGGGAGCGAAGATGTATTGCCTGGGGGAATTAGCTATTATGATCCTGCTGCTCCAACGGGTGGAATTCGTACCGCGTATGAAGTCCAGTTGAATCTACAGCATTTATTGGAAGACATAATGGATGTACGGGCCAGGATCAATTCATCCTTCCATGTTGATCTTTTCCAGATGATTGCCTTGTCAGATAGAAGGCAGATTACCGCAAGAGAAATAGAAGAAAGACACGAAGAAAAACTACTTGTCTTAGGGCCTGTATTGGAGCGCAATCAAAATGAGTTGCTTGACCCGCTAATTGACAATACCTTCCAGATGGCATTGGAAGAAGGACTGCTGCCTACCCCTCCGCAAGAGCTACAAGGGCAGGAAATTAACATTGAATATGTTTCAATGCTGGCACAGGCGCAGAAAGCGGTCGGTATTGGTTCGTT
>MDTE01003914.1_pt1 | contig 15554 bp, 24 predicted proteins | sample 811231 | NCBI WGS metagenome assembly MDTE01 (sample SAMN05326651, study PRJNA326480) | marine metagenome | isolation source: seawater | place: Indian Ocean: Red Sea | collected 2010 | reverse complement strand
CAAACTCAGGATCAATTTCCATTAATTTTTCAGTCTGTTTTATTCTTGAACTAGAATCTTTTATCCTACACATGTAACATGACAGATTGCATGCATTACCAAACAATCTCAACTTTACTTCTATGACTCTTCCTAGCGGTTCATTCTGTTGAGGATTTCTCAATCCTCTTCTGCCTTCTTTCTCCTCATTGATACAATTTGCACAGACCTTATTGATAAGAGGAGTTGTTTTACCACCTCTCATATCAGATCTCAATTGTTTCATATAATCTGAATAGAAAAATTCAGAGGGTGATACTTCATTTACTTTTGGTGCAGGGAAATCTGACTTTGCACCATGCCAACATCCATTATGAGGATGATCTACAGTTGCCATACAGCATGGCATGTAGACACCATAAGAATCACTAAACAATTGCTTCCAAGGATATGTGCAGAATACACTCATGATAGATTACCTACGAACAATGCATCAAGACCCGGAACATCTGCATCCTCTGGTCTCCCTGCGATTGGTTTGCCACCAATATTCAAAGATGTATTGAGAAGAATAGGACAACCAGTTTTCTTTTCAAAAGCACTTATTAATTTGTAGTATATAGGGTTCGATTGATATGTTACTGTTTGGTGTCTGCATGTACCATCAACGTGAGTGATGGGGTCAAGTCCAGATTGTTTTACCTTCGCATTGTATAGCATGTATGGAGAGTCATCAATGTCAAAATATTCTCCTGCTTTCTCCTTCAATACTGATGCTCCAAATGGTCTCCACCATTCTCTTTTTTTGACACGGGAGTTCAAAATATCTTTACCATTTTTGATCATAGGATTCATAAGTATACTTCTATTACCCAATGCTCTAGGTCCTATCTCACCATGTCCCTGATACCACCCAATGATTTTACCTTGTGCTAAAAGTTCTGCTGCTTTTTCTATTGTATCATCATGTGCTTCCTCTGGAGCATAGTCGTCTTGACAGTATGGGAAGTTACCCATGTCAAAGTTATGTCCTACAGCATATCTGAGTGCACCCACACTTAGACCACCATCATATACATGAGGTATTATTTCTATATCATAAGTCTTTCTTAGTTCGGTGTTGATAACTGTGTTCAACATTACACCACCGGAGCAAGAAATCTTTTTACTTGAGTCGAATACTTTGAAATACTCTAATTGAATTAGTTCACATGCCTTATGTACAGTTGCCACGAAGTCTTGAAATTTTGAATCTTTACTGTCAACACCTCTAAGCATCCACTCACCACAGAGATCAAGAATATTATCTTGATTGATTTGTCTTGCTAAATCTAAATCAGGTGTGCCGTATGCCTGTAGACCCATGACCTTGCCGGGAAAGTCTACCTCCATACCTTTGAAATCCATGGCATATCCTACATATGATAAGAATTTACCAACAGATAAATCTTTATATCTTTTCTGTCCGTCAGTTGTCACTGTGAGACCAGTGTTCCTACCTGATCCCCAACCATCAAAGGCAGCATGCTGTGAACAATCTGATAGGGCAGAGTATATGTGTGCAGTGTGATGATCGATACAAATTCGATCTCCTTCTACAATATAGTCTTCATCATCATATGGTTTCCTTATTCTTTTACCAAATTTTTTTCTTCCTGAGTCTGTATATACAACCTTTGAATCTTTTTCATCTATACCCCACTCGTCTAAAACAGATTTGAACCATTTATCATCTGCTTTATGATGCTTGATTCCAAAGGCACGTTCACTTTTTCTATACTTGAACTCACCATCAATCAATGCAGCGATACTTGTGTCATGACGGGCACCACCTATGCCTATAAAGTTCATCTCAGATAGAGAATTTTGCTTTAGAAGTTCTCTTTAGATAGTTTAGATTGATTGCATTACACTTCAACTTTTCCTTCAATGGTTTAGATATAAGTTTGTTTACATTATCAATCTCTATGTGATTCTCTTCACAATAGTGACAGATTGCCTCAATATAATTCATCGACTCATTCTCCTTGACAAGTTTCTCGATCTCTATAGCAAACTTCTCTGAACATAAGAAGTTCTTTTTGAGCATCTCTTTGACTTCATTTTTGGATTTCATTTAGTTTCTCCTCGACAAATAATTGAATGTACTGTACAAGTTTTTTCATATACTTCATTTTATCATACTCTTCGTAAACTTTCACCTCTCCGTTGGTACATGTCATAAGAATGACAAGTTTCTTGACAGGTATATCTGTAATCTCATAGAACATACAAGCATATGCTGCTGCTTGTACAAAATAGTTCTCAATCCAATCAACAGGTTTAGGTTTCTCTGCAGTTTTGAAATCAATGATCGCAAGTTCTCCTTTGTATTCTGCAATACAATCAACTGTTCCTGCCACCCCTAACTCTCTACTGTATAAAGATTTTTCTAATGCATAGATGTTATCTATATTTCTCAATTCTTTTTTTGCTTGAGTGAATAACATCTTGGTGCTAGGATTGTCTAACACAACCTCCTTATTGAGTAAGAAGTGTTCGATCAATTCATGAGTTTTTGTACCACGATTAGTTGCTTTCTTGGTGATTCTGTTTGCTTCCTCCTCACCAACTCTTGCTCTCCAATTTTTAAAAATCTCTCGATTCCAGTATGATGTAACAGAAGTGATGGATACCATCGGTCTATCATCAACCGAATAGTATCGAACACCATCGATAGTCTTCCTTGATAGTGCAGGAAGATCACACTCTACATGATTAAACATCAATACTCATTGCAAGTTTGTTGAGGATATAACTCTTGACTAATCCTGATCTTACTATATCTTCAATACCAAATTCAATAGAATCAAATTCAGGCATTGCTGAAAGTATTTTCATAAAGTCAAGGATACCATTTTTCTCATTTGTTTTTACGAGGTCGGTTTGTGCAGCGTCACCACAGAAGTGGATCTTACAGTTCTCTCCTACTCTTGTTATTATACTATCTAACTCATGAAAATTCAAGTTCTGACACTCATCAACAATCATGATGCAATCATCGAGTGTTGTGCCTCTGACAAAACTAGTTGACCAAAACTTCACACTCTCCTGTGTTTTGAGATTACCCCATAACATTTCAAAATCACTATCGGTAGGCAACTCAAACATGTACTTAACCATATTTTTATATGGTATCTGATATAATGCTGCCTTGTCATCATGATCACCGGGAAGGAAACCAATCTCCCTTGTGGATACAAGAGATCTTACTATAACAACTCTATTGTATGGTGTTATAGGATCAAGGACTTGTTTGAGGGCATGATATAAAATAACAAAAGTCTTACCAGTTCCTGCTACCCCATATGTATATACATTTTTACCCTCATCAAGTGATGCGAATAGTTTTTTCTGATTCTCGGTCAATGCCTCGATCGGAATCATCATATCAGAATTGTATGGTTTTTTCCTTCTAAGTTGTTTAGCAGTCATACCTACTCCAACTTGATTGGAAGTTTTCTTTTTTCTAGCAGGCATTAGAAATGTGTAGTCTTCTGAGGTTTTACTTTTGAACCGGGCATTGACCCAACTCTTGAGAGAACTTCATTCCATCCACCATCTGTTTTACTGTATACATCTCCAACTGCACTGACAGTTCCACCTGTACCCTGTGACCAATCTTTATCCCAATCAGGATTGTCCTTTCTCCACTGATCATATTGTTTCATAGACATAACAATCTCTTTAGTTTCCCCAGTCTTCAAATTTTTTACAGGATATGTTGGCATAATAAGTTTTGTTTGGTGTGTATTATTTATTTGGTAATAATAACTTTACGTTTTACCTTTTCTTGAATAGCAGCACTAAAATGTAGTGGTTTAGCAGTGCACATATTGCATACTTTTTCAGGTAGTATACTCTGATCACAAAACTTTGTCAACTCCTCATCAGAACAATCAACCGGCACTCCATCTACAATGTATTCCTGCCACTCATCTGCATCTTCCTGTTCTGTGACTGACAATAACTCTCTCAAATATGCTGTGTTAGGACATTTCCACAACTTGCCATTATATAATTGAGGATTAGGACAAGAGCAAGCATTATAACTTCTAGTAATATTATTATGATTGTAAGGGTAAACCTTATTATCTCTCTTCTTTATAGAATTGAACCACCTATCTTGACCGGTGTGATGTACGGTCACTAATACTTTAGGATGATTGAACTTCTTTATTATATCTTCTACCTCCTTTAGGTGAATACTTATACGTAAAAATACTCTTGGATTTTCTAATGCTTTTCTAATCCAGTCCTCATTTTTATGTAAAAGTAATCCATTAGTATAAAGATAAACAAGAGACTTAGTGCTTGATATGCATGTGTTGAGTATCTCCTCACACCTCGGATTGAGCAATGGTTCACCACCTATAACATTTACCCTACCAAGGTCAAGTCTTGGTAAGATGACCTCTATGTCTCTTAATAAAGCATCAGTATCTAATTTACTACTAGGTGCAAAGTAATTACTAAAGTGATTACATCCTTTGCATGACAAATTACAACCTATAGTTGTGTGCACATCAAGTAGTTTTAGTGAGGGCAAAGTATCTCCTAGAAAGATTTTATTTTGGGTTTGAAGTGAAGTATATATGCTGATCCGATAGCAGTTCCTCCATCGAAAGCGATGGGGTCAACATAAAAATTCAAATCAGGAAATTCCTTCAATAGTTTATAGTTTACCACAACATTGAGAAAACATCCACCAGTCAAAACAATATTATTACATTTTTTCGCTGCTATCTTTACTAATTCTAATGCCCTATCTTCCCAGTCCTTTTGAATGGTGGCAGCAGCATTTTCATTACTTGAATGTAAGTATGGTCCGTCAACATATTTTCCATACGGTGCAAGACCCATAACTTTTCCTGCTTCGTCTGGTCCCCACCCACATTTATCTGAAACTAGATCAAACTGTAATCCGATACCATGATCATCTTCTTTATTATATCTCTTATGCAACGTCTTCCAATGAAATCTCCTTCCCCGTTTGACATGAAAAATAGTTTCACATTCGTCTCCTTCCTCAAAATTAGACCCACTTGAATCAACAACGATGACTGCTGCTTCTTCAAACTCTGAATTGTAGAATCCACATGCAGCATGTGTCAGATGATGTCTGTCTCTGAAGTCATATCTCTCAGCATTTGGAAACTTCTTTTTGATTGTTGCAATATTCTTTGTGGTTATGATAGTCTTCATCTTATTTCGATTCCAACAAGCATCACTTATAGCAATTTTATCTACATCTTTTACTAACTTAATAAGTTTACTGCAATCAAAATCTCTTTTCTTTCTTGATAATCTTTCTGCTTCTAAGTATAATTCTATCTTCCCATCATCAAGAAGGCATATAGAACCATTATTAGATAAATTTACTCCTAAGATTCTCATGTCAGTCTCCTAATGATGAACTCTTATACATTCTTCTTGCCTCTGGAAACCACAGTACATGAATATCAGACTGCTTCCATGTATCTATAGCATCTTGAGGTGTCTCGACAAGAGGTTGACCTGCAAGATTGAATGATGTATTCAAGACCATGGGAACCTTTGTGTATTTGTAAAACTCTTCTATAACCTCATACAAATGTGGTATATCTTGCTCAACTGTTTGAACTCTACATGTACCATCTATATGAACCACTCCGGGAATCAATTCTCTCTTGTCTTCTCTTGTATGGACTGCATATGACATTGTAGGCGATCTATTCAGTCCAGACATGTCAAACCATTGATTTGCATGATCTTTCAATACAGCAGCAGCAAAGGGTCTAAAACGCTCTCTCTTCTTTACCTTATTGATTGTCTCTTTTGTACAATTATCTCTTGGATCATATAATATACTTCTATTTCCTAGTGCTCTAGGACCTGCTTCCGATCTACCATTGTAGACTGCTACAATCTCATCTTGCATGATGAATGTAGCAATCTCTTGTGAAGAGACTCTTATTGCCTCACTATCATCATATAAAAAACTTAGGTCGTGTGTTGGTCCTAGAAATAGATTCACCATTCAAGTGCTTCAGATACAACAGGGAATTGTTCTTTGAATATATCCTTACATGACTCAGCAATCTCCATGTGCTCTTTCTGAGTGCCATGTGCTGAACGTAAGTCAATATAATGTATCCAAGATCTAACTGATCCTGTCATATATATCCGAGTTGGGGTGCATAATGGTAAGACCATTCTTGCACACTCCTTTGCCACTCCTTCTTCAATCATCTGATTATAAAGACTCTGAGCAGAACTGAAGAGAGTAATCATCTGACGATTCAATTTATCAACTACCTTTACATCAAGATCATCTATACTATTCTGACGATTCTTACTATCTTGTCTACGTAATTCTGGTAAATCTATTTCACCTAACTCATTACTCTGTGCATATCTTTGAGAGAACTCTTGGAATGTGAAACTACGATGTCGTAGAATTTGTGCTGCGATGGCACGAGTAGTTTCAATCTCAAGTGTCATGTGTGCTTGCTCGAACACAGACCAATGCTGATGCTTGATGCAATATTTCAAGAGTCCAGAAAAATTTTCATTGTCTTGATTATTTGGATTAGATACTCTGGCAACGAATGCCATGTTCTTTTCAGCGTCAGGTGTCAGTGTTATTAATTGAACTTTCATTTGGTTGTAATGACTTGACAGACTTATGTAGTCTCAATTGTTTCTTTGCCTCCTTCAATGAATTTTTCATGTAGAAAACTTCTTTCTTAGAGTAAAGATGTTTATGTTTGAGTGCTGCCTTGATTAATTTTACTGTTTCTTTTGGTATATTCATGTATTATATTGGATAAAAAAAGGAGTGTCAAGCACTCCTAGTATTATGTTAGTATGCAATTATTTATCTGCTTTTATTCCACGATAAACTAATTGTTTTTGCTGAGGCTGCTGCTCTTGCTGCTGCTGTACACGAGTTTCAGTATCGTACTGAACTCCTCTGTATGTGACTTTTGCCATTGTTTTCTCCTAAAGTAATTGGACTTGTTAGATCCGTTCCTTCAGTAAACTTTTGCGTCCTCAATAAAGGATGAACGATCCGTTCCGAGTTACTTACTTGCGTCCAATGCTCCAAGGTTTGCAATCTTCTTCTGATACTTTAGTATAAAAGTAATCAATAAGATACTCTTTAGCATCTTGGATATGATTCTCATCACTGAGTATCTCTATCCTTGCTTGATTCCACTCTGCACATGACAACTCCCAGTGGTAAGCGTCATGATCAGCGAGGAGTAGTGCTAAGAGTGCTAAACCATGCATAATTGGATGAACGTAAAGGTATCATATCATACCAATTATATTTATGCAAGTATTTCCTCACAATTTTGTAACAAGTCTTTACTTTTTTTGTGTGGTTCTTTCTACCCAGTTCCTAGGATTGACTAGACCTTTCGCTTGAACCATGTTAACAAACTTACTACTCTTATCGTAGTAGTGATCAAATATATCAACTGCCTTATCTCCAATAGCGATATCAAAGAAATGGTCCTCACCTTCCTTGTACTCTATAAGGTATGCATTGTAAGGTAGTTTGGGATCGTCTGCTAATTTTTTGTCACACTTCTCATGAAGCACTCTGATCATTACTTATCTCTCCAAACAATATCATCAAAAACTTCTTCCACCAATGCTCTAGTGATTCTGTATTTTGATTGTAAGTTTTTATCTTTTACCAACATCAATAATTCTGCTTCAGATTCGTGTAAACTTTCAAGTAATTGAATGAACATGGTTTCTCTTTTCATCTGAGATAGTTTATCATTACCACCTCTCACATAATTGTAAAGAGTTCTCCACTCATGAACAAGACGTGTATGTCCACCAGAGTTGATGGGTGCTTCATTCTTTTTGTAAGGTACTTCACCCTCTGGGATAGCACTTCTTATTTGTTTGTCAAAGTTCCATATCAATAATGCTTTGACATCATCACGTTTGTGTTGTGACAGAAGGTCTGCCTTTCCCTTCTTATCTTTCTTGCCATGAACCGCTTTGAAGAGTTCAGATACTAAAGGATTGTCAGGTAGTTTTGCCATAATTAATCTTCAAGTTCAGTTTTATCGTCCCCGTCGATACGGAATGAGATAATTTCATCGGGGATCAATTGCCCATTAGCATCAAACATTTCTGGATGATATGTGTATGCTTGGGAGTTGTTGTCATGTATATAGGTGCGTAGAATATATCCTAATATAACTCCTACTATAAGAGTGAGAATGCCTGTACATACACCAATTGTGATAAGTGCTGCTTCCATTTGTTTTCTCCTTGTAAGGTTTTCTATTGGAGGATGATTAGTCTTCCTCCGCATCAAGAGTTCTACTCCCTTATTTATTTCTCCTAGATCAGATTCTTCTCTTGGAGATATCTCAATGTCTCTTTGCATCCACCTATGTGTTTGTTATCAAGTTGAACCTGTGGAAAGGTAGCACCCTCCTCAAATTCTTCGTAGAACTGGGGGCGAGTGAAGTCTCTGTCCAGTTTGTACTCTAAGTATTCTATTTTAGTGGCAGCAAAAAGTTGTCTTACTCTTTCACACCACTGACAATTGTCTCTCGACCAAAGGACTGCTTTCATTTTAGTCTCATTACGTTTCCTGCTACAACAATTCTTTCTTCCTGTGAATGAACTGGATCAACTCCATGCCATGTCCAAGGGATAAAGAATATAATTTTACCTGATTGTTGAGGTTGAGGGTAAATTTTTTTACCACTGTGCATCTCCCAATAAAGACAATCTTCATCAGGTACATCAACAAAGTGAATCCATGAAAATAGATTCGAGCGATCTGGGTAGTGATGATGGGCACTTATGCCCTCACCCAGACTCTTTGTATATATCTGTGCCCAGATATGTTGATATGAATAGATCGCTGTTGGATCTGCTTCAAACAATCTTTGTTCTTCAAGTTCTTTTTTTATAATTGGACCGTAAATATGTAACAGTCTTTTATCTAGGAACTTTTGAATTGATTTTCCAGTTCTATTTTGAGAGGTGGGTGAATGATGATAACCTGTGTAGTATAGAGGTTCCTCTTTTTTATTTTTTCGAGCAAATCTATCTGTAAGGTAAGTGTCCCTTATGTATTGTTTGTCAACATCAGACAAATCAAAATCAATTGTATGAAAAATCATATACCTTGATCCTTGTGCCTTTCAAAGAACTCTTTCATATGAGACTGATTCTGACCTTCATTTGGTTTGGGGTCGAGTTTATCGTACCCCTTCATTTTCTTCCATTCGTTATGCAATGCACCTAATAACCATGCTTGAGAAAGACTTTTAGGTCCATTCTCAAGTAGTTCAAGGTATCTTTTATTACTGGTATAAGATTTGTACTCTTCTCTCCAGTTAGAGTCATCGTATGGTTTGGTCATGATTTCAGTACCATGTATATGAGACCGGGGATTATAATAAAAAATTGTGCAACGAAGTTCAATACTATTGCCCTATCCTTCCACTTTATGCCTACGTATGTCCAACCGGTAGCACCAACTAATTGTAGCATACTATTCCATGGTGTCAATCCAAGGACATGGAAAACCATAGCAGTCAGTATTACGATTGTACTAAACCACTTGATTGTCCTAACGCTCAATGATCCTCTCCTTCATCTCAGGTGTCCAGTGTTCATAGTAGTTAGTCTCTTGTAATTTTTTTCTTGCTTCTTCCAGAGGTTTTCTATCTTGCACAATTAGTAGTATAAGTTCTCCTTGATTGACAACAAAACCACCTACATCTTCTACAAGATCAGGATGCTCCTCTAGAAATAAGTAATCAGGATATAAGTTATTAAAGTTCTTTGTCATCTGTGACAAAAAATCTGGTGATGTGTATGGATCCATCACATAGATCGTAACTTCTTTCTCCCATTTATCATATCTGAAACTTCCAAAGTCTTTCCACATCTTTACCTCTACATTACCCTCGACCCATGCTTTTTTAGCATAAGGACATGGAGGTATGTTACCAAACTTACTGTTAGGTATATCAAGAACTTCTGTTATCCAAGTTTCAATTCGAGAAGTAATCTTTTCTGGTACCATTTCTGTCAATGTCTGATGTGATGCAATGTAATCCTCCATCCCAGAAGTATCTATGTCTGAAATTTAGAACGTGAGGGGTGATGCCGTGCCTTTCTAATGCATCAAAAACTTTCTTGTTTACATTATTGCACACAATATTCTTCTCGTCAATGACTAGTATGTTGATATCAAAAACTGTCTCTTCGACATAGGTCACCCAGTCATCCATCCATTCATTAACATAATCATAAAAATCATCACCTGCATCTGGTACCCAATACCTTGAATAATTTTTATTCTTATTTTTAGTCCATGGTTTCATCGATTCCTCACAAGTTACGACCTCCCATCCCGGAAAATCATCTTTATAATGTTCAGGACCTTTGGTACTCAAAATTAATCCGGGTTTTACATGGCACAAAGTTCCATCAACATGACCGGGAGTATCTATTGAGTGTATATTATAATCAGGAAATAATTTTTTCCACTTTTTCATAAAGTTTTCTTCGTTCAACTTGCTGATAATATTGCCAGAACCAAAGAACAAATCCTTTCCTATTCGTATCATAGATGCAGAGTTTATATACTGATCGTATACAATTTCATTTCCATTATCCTTGACAAATTTTTCTAATGTTCTGAAAGGATAAGTTTTATCATTGTGTTCATACTTCGTTACCTTCCCGATTGTATTTGTATGTCCTTGAAATATAACATTCTTGAGATCATCGGTATCAATTCCGTATAACAAATCTTTATAAGATTTATTTTTTTTCAATGATTTGAGGAGCATCGCTTGAGTCGATGGTGATACTGGTCTGCCGGGAAAAGTAAGATCATAAATGTATTTCAATAAATTTTTCTGAGCATCTGATAGATTGTTCATCCTCAAGGAACTTGTGTAAAGTATGTTTCCTAATTCTTCTTCAATATTAATATTCTTCCCAAAGTTTTTTCCGGGCATAAAAAATTTAGATCCAACCATAGCAGTATAGTCTCTGGGTGCCATGGGTGGTGACATCATACCTCCGTTAGGTTTTTTATGATCCTCTGAATCATCTGAGATGTCTGTTCTGATAACTTTTACGTCAAACTTTTCGAGCAATGATATAAGTTTTTGATAATCTTCTTCAGTCTCGTCAGCAATACGATGAAAAACTCCTCTGACTTTTAGGTTTTGAATATAATTAAAATATTCTGGTGGATAACATCTACCCACCACACACGCTCTTAGTGGATCCCAATGTTGATGAACAGATATCATGTAATGTCTTTTCGATTTTCTAATACAGCATTGGATAAAGGATTACCAATACAGCATGGTTTATATCTAAAATTAGATAGTCCTGTCATATCACAAAGAATTCTTAGCATCTCATTACTATCTTTTGGTTTATAGTATGAGTAATCACCTGATCTTGTCTGCCACCACTCACGAGTTTTAGCTGGACGTCCTGCACTAGTAAAATGATTCAAAAATTTTACTGAATTTTCATATCTGAAATTCATTTTTAATACTTGCAGTGTTGTTGAAAATGATATCTGATCTCTGACACCTCCTTTTTGATACCATTTCCACCACATGTCATTGAATTCTTTACGATTTTTCCTCCATAATATAGTGCACAATGGTGAGAAAAACTTTTTGAAATCGAATTTAATATCATTCAACTCAGATGTATACTGAATGATCTCATCCTTAGACCACCAACCATTATTATAATACTCCATCATCTCATTCAAATAGGAATGACTATGTGGATGTTGCATGCAGAACATTTTATCATCATACGTACTTAATATCTCATGACTTAGAGTAAAAAATGGTTCTCTAAGCAAGTGTAATTTTGTTGCATCGACATACACACTTGTGTCAAACGGACAATTTATCTTATAATATCTTGATGATCTTACTGGATCACCACAGTCTTTTCCGGGAAGCACCTTCCATGGTCCTACCTCTTCTGCTTCACCAAAACAATAGTACTCATTACCTTCGGGCATAGACTCTGGTAATTTACCATAACCATTTGTGATGCAGGTGTATATTATCATACGACTGCCTTTAGAATTTTACGTGCTTTCTTTTTGAATTCTTTCTCATTTTCATTAGCAGATATATTATAAGAATCTGCATAAGTTTTTACTCTAGTTGATTGTGAGAGATCAACTTGCAAGGGAACTCTTGTAATTCTATCTTTACCAAATACAAGATACTCTGCTATTCCTGCTGTTGCCTGTCCAATATGATGACAAAACTCTCCGTCTACAAAATGATAACCCCAGTAGTATTCATTCCATTCCTTGACTTTGCTTGTGCTATGTCTCCACAAACAACAGTTTATTGTGTGATCAAAGTATGATGCTTTGAATCCAGATGCAGCAACTTTTTCACACCATCTATATAATCTCTCTTCTGGTACAAATCCGAGACGATATGTCTTCAGCACTTCTCCCAATAAAGTTCTCTTAGCAGGGTGATGCATCTGTGTTATTTCATTCTTCTCTAAAAATTCTTTTGAGTTTTTTGCAAACTGTTCTGTCATAGTATAACAACCATCAATCCATACATGAGGTTCGTCAAAAAACAAATGAGACATGCACCTTGTATGATATGCATTGAGTATCGGATCATCATACTTACAATCTAATTTTATAAATTCCCACGGACCCTTTTCTTCTAAGGGTTTATCATAGAACATTACATACTTGACATCCCCATCATAAAAATGATCAGGGATGTTATCATAAGCGTTTATATTAGCGGTGAATATTATCACTTATTAAGTACATGATGAGAAGATACGTTACCAAGACCTTCTCCAATAATTCTGTTTGTAACGTTACCGGGTTCTCTAAGGAACCAACCTGTAGCAATATATTTTGGTATATCGCCTGTCAAAAATGATCCCCGATGCATATGAGTGTATGTTGCTGGCCACATAACCATGGTTCCTGTAGTAGGTTGAAAGGAACATTTTTGATGTAGGAAGTCAGTTGCACCACCATTCTCTACTGGTATATCATTCAAGTACAACATCCACGTCAAGACTCTATCTCTGTAAACGAAGGCACCGTCCTCACAATGCCAAATATGATACCCTCCCCCTGCTTGTGTCTTTTGTATTTTACAAGTCCATGATGATACTGGGTCAGCACTATTTGTTACTCCTTGATATTCATTTACATAAAGTTCAAAAGCACTACCTATAATCATGTTAGTGTGTGATGCTAATGTTGAATCTGCAACCTCAAGAAATAGTTGCTCATCATGTCTTCCAAGTGTCCCCTCTTTGAATTGAGTTCTACCAGCATTAGTTCCTTCTACATGAAAATGATCATTCAATATATTTTTTGATAATTTTTGTTCATTATACATCTCAAAAGAATCAATTAATATTTGACACCACTCTTTACTTGCATAATTTTCTAGGACTCCGATACCCTCATTGAAGATCATCTTATGATCCTTCTCCATATTCAAAAGTGGGGGGAGTTGCTTATCTCTAGGTGGTTGTTCAGTCATGATTGTTGTTGTGTATAAGCGGACGGTGGAATACGTCCGACGTATTCATCTAGTTCCATAATCTGATCAAGTAATATATCTTGACCATTTAGTTTCCAGTACTCTTCGAGTCCCTGCTTACTATCCTTATGAAATATATCTATGTGTTCTTCATGAATAGCAGAACCCATATCTAATCGATAGTTGAATATAGGTAAGGCATAACCTTTACCACTATCCAATATCAAATCTTCTGATACTGCTCGTGGTCTGATATTCTGATCTATCTTCCAGAAATTACCACGTTGATGACATTTTAGCACCTTTGTAGCATGATGTCTAGTTATAATATAGCATGCAGCAGAGAAATCATTTATAAATCTATGATGAATTTTTAATTGTATGCCATTAGGATTTATAATTGTGAACTGACAAGTGTCAAAATTGATAGGTAATTTTTTTCTTACATCTCTCCACGTAAATGTCCAATGTTTTGCAGTGGATAAATCAACATCATCTTCCATGATCATGATTTCATCATAATCAGTTTCTTCCACAAAATGTTTGAGTGCACTAAGATGAGTAAGAACACAACCAATCTCACCGGGGTTCATATTTTCTGGAACTCTCCCTTTCAAATATGATGATGGATCATCCTCCTTTCCATCAATACCTGAGACTCTTGTATGATTTTCAATACCCCAATACTCTAGTTGCTCTAGCATATATTCTTGTCTATCAGTGTACCTATCTAAGTTCAACCAATAGACATGTGGGATTCCTGTAAGTTTATATTTACTTTTGTTCTTGTCCAAATCTCCTCTTCATATAATCAATATTTTGATAATACTCTTCGAGTTTAGTTTTACCATAAAACTTTAGTTTTTCCCACTCCTTACGATTATCTTCTATGTGAGGATTGGTAAACCAAGAATTTTGACTTCTCTTATGTTCTAAATGAAAAACAGTATCATTTATTCTAACAACATCAGAACACGTATTAAATCTATGATATCTTTCATCGTCTTCATATCCATATGATATAAATTTTTCATTCTCCATCCCTAGTCTGATATATTCTTCTCTATTGAAGAACTGACAGAAACCAAACTTTGCATCATAAGGTCTCAATTTACCATCAAATGCATGAAAATTGAAATTACTATTGATAAAATTACTCACTGTATTATCATCAGCAAAAACTTGTTGCTGAAACATTCCATATCCATACGGATACACAACCTTTACTGGTTGTGTTGGACTGTCTGGGGGTGCAGTTGGCGGACGATAACCTTTTGCTAAAAATGTATTAGCATAGAAATGAGTCTGGAAAGGTAAGAGAACATCAGAATCATAATTACATACAAAAGGTGTGTCTGCCATCATGATCATATCATTGATCAATCTTGTTCTATGAAAAACAAACTCATCTGTCTGTTCAAATACATGTGTGATTTGACTTAGTTCTTCCTCTGTGGCGACCTGTGATATTTGCGGAAGAACACTCGCCTCATATATTGATTCTTTATCAAATTCTTTTACAATGATAGGTGCTTTTATATTTTTGATAAAGTATAACAAAATTGTTATTATATTTCTCATTCTATCTGGAGTCTCAACTCTCAGAGGTATCATATAAGTACAACCGGGAAGTTCCATCTTTGTATGATCTTCTTTATACTGAAGATCTTTACCTAGTTGAGGTGGTTCTGTTTCTCTTAGTTTTTGTTGTGGTGTTTTGTTCTTCATAATACCTCCCAATTATTACAATAAAGATCAGATGTATCGTGGTTCTTAGTATATCCAGTTCCAAACCACTTCTTAGGTGCAATGATTCTTTTATCAGGGTTACGTGATAAGAAAGAACCCCACCATGAGAATGATGAATTGGCAATGATAAAATCAGAGCACATAGTCATCATACACAAGTCTGCAAGATTGTCACCACCTTCTGATATAAGGAACCTGTCGTCAGGGAACTCAGTGCTACACCAT